>ENA-UENY01000550-UENY01000550.1-human-gut-metagenome-genome-assembly--contig:-NODE-550-length-24429-cov-11.633870_pt1 | contig 24429 bp, 15 predicted proteins | sample MGYA00242886_ERZ507888 | MGnify/ENA primary metagenome ERZ507888 (study PRJEB26167, sample SAMN06115543) | human gut metagenome | host: Homo sapiens | place: China:Chongqing | collected 2014-11-10... | reverse complement strand
CTCCATATTTTCAATAACACCCGCCGCATCATCGCACAATGTGACGCCAGTGGTGAAAGAGTATGAATATAGGGCGGCCCGCCGCCGTCCACGGTGTGGCGGATGGCCGGATGCTGGGTGAGCTCGTACTTCAGATCCATGACCGGCCTGGCGCCGCGGATGAACAGGATGGCATACCGGTTGTCCAGGCCGCGCACTTCATCCGGGGTGAGCAGCTCCCGGCCGCTCATCTGGAAATTGGTGGAGTAGGAACCGGAGCGGCCTTTCGTCTGGCCGTGGGTCCTCGTGTCAATGGTGGCCTTGCCCAGCGCCTCGGAGATGTACTTGTGGGTGCTGGCCTCGTTGCCGCCCAGGTAGAGGATGGTGTCCGAGTTGCCAGGAATGGTCTCCCAGCTGTCCTTGTACAGCTCCTTGATCTGAGCCATGTTCTGGATGATGGTGCTGGCGGAAATGTTGCGGGAGCGCATGGTGGCCAGCTCACGGGTAAAGCCGGGCAGGGGCATCGCGGCGAACTCGTCCAGCACAAAGTGGACATGGCGGGACAGGGCCCCATGGTGGATCTGGTCCGCGCTGTAGTAGAGGGCCTGGAACGCCTGGGCGTAGAGCAGGGATACCAGAAAATTAAAGCTGGTATCGTTATCCGGGATAACGGCATACAGGGCGCATTTCTTCTCGCCCAGGGTGTAGAGATCCATGTCGTCGTGGTCGGTGATGGCCTTGATCTGGGGCAGGTTGAAGGGGGCCAGCCGGACGGCGGTGGACACGAGGATGGACTTGGAGGTCTTGCCCGCGGCCATCTTAAAGACCTTGTATTGCCGCACCGCTACGCTGTCCGGTCGATCCTGTTCTATGGCCTGGAAGAGCAGGTCCAGGGGCGAGATGTACTCTTCGTCCTCCTCCTTCACCTCGGCGTATTCCAGTACCCGCATGACCATGGAGAAATTCTGTTCATACTCCGGGGCCTCCTGGAACAGCATGAGGATGATGGCCTGGAGGAGCGCCGTCTCGGCCTTGGTCCAGAATGGGTCGGACTCATGACTGCCTTTCGGGGTGGTGGCCTGGATGAGATTGTTCACCAGCTTGAGAGCGTCCTTCTCGTCCCGCAGATAGCGGAAGGGGTTGTAGCCGTCGCTCTGCTCCAGGTTGACCAGATTGAGCACCCGGATCTCGTACCCGTTCTGCTTCAGCCAGCCGCCAGTGGCGGTGAGCACCTCCTGCTTCGGGTCTGTGACCACATAGTTGGTATTGGCCTCCAGGATATTGGGCTTGACATAGCTTCGGGTCTTGGCCGCGCCGCTGCCGCCGATAACCAGCACATTAAGGGATCGACGGTGCTTGTGGGTATCCAGCCCCAGGCGGACATTGCGGGTGAGGAGCTTGTTCTCCTTCTGGGCGAACATGGCATTGACCTGCCGGGGCGAGGCCCAGGCGGCGGAGCCGTGCTCTGCCCCCTCCCGCCTCCGGCCCTGCTCCGCACTCATCAGGGCGAGGGTCATGATGTAGATGCCGGTGCAGGCCAGGATGGAGAGGAGACTCTTGTCCGTCCACCGCACCTCCAGGGGATTCTGGAGCGCGGCGGTCAGGCTGGCGATCAGGGCCGGCAGTCCGCCAGCCGGGCCCTGGCTGCTTTCCAGTGATTGGGCGATGAGCAGCGCCGCCCATACCACGGGGATGTAAAAGAGCAGGCAGACAAGAAGCCTGTTTGCTTGGGATGGCTGTTTCAGTGGCGTTCACCTCCGAGAAAACGCAAAAAATCCGGGGTGCGCCGGTCATGGATCGACGCACCCCGGAGGAGTGGAATGCCTGTTTTAGACTCGCCATTATCTCGTCTTGGGCCTGGATTTTGTTTTGGTTTTCTGTCTGGCCGGGACGGAGCGCCGCTCCAACTGCGCCCGGTAAGCCTTGAGCCGTCCCTCCACCGAGGGGCGTTCAGTCATAGTCTCTTGGCCTTTGGGGGTAGAGGAGCTGGTTCTTGTATCGTGCGAGCCGCATCCCGACCGAGACTCTTTTTTTGGCGGCTCTGCCTGACGTGGGGCTGTCTGGCCGCCCTGGCGCTCCTGGACGGGCCTCTGGGTGTCCTGCTGTGTCAGGTCTCTGTGGGGCTCCTGACGCGCCTGACGCCCTTGCTCCGGGCCGTCCTTTGTGTCGCGCACCCTCTCTCGCGTATGTGCTTCCGTCTGCCTGTCCGGCTCCTGGTACAGTATACGCTGGAAGATTTGATTGGCCCGATCCAGCTCGGTCACCGGCAGGATCACGTCGATCAGCTTCCCCTGGCTGTCCCGGTCCCGGACGGTGGAAAACAACAGCTTCTGCTTTCTCGCCCTGTGCTGAAATTTCTTGTACTGCTCCGGGGTCATGGAGAACTGCCGGAGATCTCGCGTCTCCCGTAGCATCTTTCCCAGGTTGATTTTCCCGGAGAGCTTTTTATGGTTCCGGGCAAGGGCCAGGGAGAGGGCCAGCAGGTTCTTCAGGGCTGAGCCGGACAGGCGGATGACCACCTCGGTCCCGGTCAGCATCATCCGCACCATCTGGTCAGCCGCCTCACCGCCTCCTATGTTCATCTCGATTCACCTCCTCCCGTGTTTCAATTGTTTGGATCTCGTGTTCCATCTGGGGCAGGCTGTTTTGGATCTTCCGGCACAGGGCCAGCTTCCTCCGCTCCGCCCGGATCTGCCGGTTGAGCTCTGCCAGCCGCTCCTAGAGCTCCGCCTTTTCCTGAATCAGCCCTTCTCTGGGGACGCCGCACTGCTCCAGGGCGGCCACAGCGTCCATGTACTGGGCAAACTCCGTCTCCATGCCGGACAGTCCGGCCTCATAGAGCTCCCTGGCGGGGGCCAGGGCCTCTGCATCCGCCAGAGCGGTGTAAAGCGCCCGGTGCCGCTTCTTCCGCACATTGAGGACGGTACGCTGCTTCATCAGGTTGGCCAGCATCTCCTCTGTGCGGGCGGTGAAGGTCGCCATATCCGCCTGGGTCGTGATGTTGTTGTCCCGAAGGAAGGAAAACTGTTCCCGGTACTGCTCAAAGCGCATGACCTCCTGCCGGAGCTGGGGCGTCATGCGGGGAGGGTACTGCCGCTTACCGGTCTTTCCGAGCAGATAGAGATAGTGGACATACAGGGCCAAAAAGCCGGTATACTTTGGGTGCTTCTGGTAGGGACGGTACTGCGGCCGGGGCAGGACCGCCGGGCGGCGGCCCACTTCAATGGCCGCCAGATTGCCCTGGATTGTGGCCCGGATGCCGTCCTCCGTGAACAGAGCATTTTTCCTGCCGGGGATCATGAACCGCTCCTGCCCCCGCAATCGGAAGCCCAAGCGGTTCCCGTGGCTGATCTCATAGCCCATGTGCTCCATGAGCAGGAAGAAGTGTCCCAGGTCGTTAGCGTCCGCCATGGCGGAGCGCAGATCCTCCTCCAGCATCGAGCGGAAGGTGGGCTGGCCTCTGGACCGGCGCAGCCACTCAATGTAGCTGACCGCCTGGGAGGGTTCTCCCTGGATGAGAACGGAGAGGCCGTGTTCCCGGCACAGGCGGTCCGAGATAGCCCGGATCTGCCGGTAGTAGCTCTTGGCATTGCTGTGGTACTTCTCGCCGGTGTCGGCGTTGACGGAATTGAAAACCAGATGGGCGTGGATATGCTCCTTGTCTACATGGACGCCGATCACCGTCTCATACCCTGGCAGATGCTCTTTCGCAAATTCTGTGGCGATCTCCAGCGCCTGTTCCGGCGTGACCTCCCCCGGTTTGAAGGACTGGATGATATGGTAATACTGCACACCGTCCTCCTTACCCACAGCCCGCTTGGTGTCCAGCATCTGGCGGAACTCCCGGCCAGGGTCGCAGTTCAGGTGGGTGGTGAGGACGCGCTCCTCGGTCTTGTCCCCGTTGAGGACGTAGTTGATGCCGATGTCCAAACGGCCCTTACGAGTCAAAATTTTTGTGACAGCCACACATACTCCTCCTTAAAATGTAAATGCTGTTGACGGTGTCAAATCCTTTTGCTACAATTTAGCCATCTTATACTACATCACATCACCCATTGCAGGGAACGAGGAGGCACGGCTATGGACTTTTATAAACGGGCGCTGGAGCTGCGTGAGGAGACGGTGGCCCACCGCCGCTGGCTGCACAGCCATGCGGAGGTCGGCCTGGATATGCCAAATGCGCAAGCCTATGTCATGGAGCAGTTGAGAAACTATGGCCTGGAGCCTCAGCCCTGCGGGCATGGTGTCACCGCCGAGCTGGGCCGGGAGGGGGGCAGGACGCTCCTGCTCCGGGCGGACATGGATGCGCTGCCTATGACGGAGGAGAGCGGCGAACCCTTTGCCTGTCCGACCGGCACCGCGGCCCACGCCTGCGGTCACGATTTCCATGCCGCCATGCTGCTGACGGCAGCAAAAATGCTGAAAGAAAACGAGATCGCACTGTCCGGCCGGATCCGGTTCATGTTCCAGACCGCCGAGGAGACCTTTGAGGGCGCAAAGGACATGATTGCAAACGGGGTATTAGAGGGCGTGAACGGGGCCTTGGCCTATCATGTCGGCTCCGGCAGGATGCCGGTGGGCCTGTTCATGTACAACAGCGGCGGCACAATGATGTACTCCGTGGACGGCTTCCGGATCACAGTCCATGGCCGGGGCGCCCACGGTGCCTATCCCCACAACTCCATTGATCCCATTAACATTGGGGTTCACATCTATCTGGCGCTGGAATCGCTGATCGCCCGTGAGGCGAATCCCGGCAAGGCCTGTGTGCTGACCGTCGGCAATTTTGCCGCAGGTTCGGCCCCCAATATCATCCCGGACACCGCCGTTCTCCAGGGAACACTGCGCACCAATGACAGCGCCAGCCGGGAAAAACTGGTTCGCCGCCTGAAGGAAGTCATTCAAGGAACCCGCGAAGCACTGAAAGCTCATCCGGGAATCAAAGGGATCATCCTGTTTGCCGCCAGCAAAGCAGTAGGCGAATCCGTACAGCAGCCGTTGAAATACTACCGCAACAACGTAGTGACACTGGTGAACCTGTTGGAACTGATGCCGGAATTCAATATCGAAGGCATTGTATTCTCGTCTTCCTGCACCGTTTACGGGCAGCCTGACCCTGAGAATCTGCCTGTAACCGAGAACGCTCCGATCAAACCGGCTACTTCTCCATACGGAAATACAAAACAGATCAACGAAGAGATCATCCGCGACACGATCCATGCCGGCGCTCCTTTCAAGAGCATCATCCTGCGCTACTTCAACCCGATCGGAGCACATCCGACAGCAGAGATCGGCGAATTGCCTAACGGCGTTCCTCAGAACCTGATCCCGTATCTGACACAGACTGCTATGGGTATCCGCAAAGAGCTGAGTGTATTCGGTGACGACTATGACACGCCTGACGGTTCCTGCATCCGCGACTATATCAATGTTGTCGACTTGGCTAAGGCTCACGTGATCGCCATGGACCGCATGTTGGGTGGCAAGTCTCTGGATAATGTGGAAATCTTCAACCTCGGAACCGGCAACGGCGTTTCCGTATTGGAACTGATCAACACATTCGAAGCTGCAACAGGCGTTAAAGTCCCGCACAAAATCGTAGGACGCCGCGAAGGTGACATCGAAAAGGTTTGGGCCAATCCCGAACGTGCCAATAAAGTTTTAGGCTGGAAAGCGACAGAAACACTGGCCGACACATTGGCTTCGGCCTGGAAATGGCAGGAAAGACTGCGCGAACGCGGTATCATGTAATCGGAATATTTCTCGTTACCATACAAAAAAGGGGGGCCAAAGTTTATTATTAAACCCATCGGCTCCCCTTTTTCATTAAGAAGCCTTGGAAAGGTGTATACAGTATAAAGACAAGCTTATCATCAGACAGCACACTGTATATCAATATATTGAAAATAACCATCCCTACAAAAGGACAATTTGACCGCAATATTTCCCCTACACTTTTTCAAACAAGCCTCATTTTCTTACACGACAACCGCAATACTCCTTGTAAATAGCGAACGGTAAATAACGAACGGTAAATAACGAGCTACCTGACGAAGAAAAACCCAAATCCGGACAAAAACACATTCTCCTCCACACACCTCCGACCCATTTGAACAGCCTGACTCTTAGCATGCACTGCCTCCATACGGAAAAGAAAGGCAAAGGTTTAGAAAAATCATCTAAACTATTATTTATCAAACACATACAATATTTTCATAAATCTATTGCTTCCAAAAAGTGTAGGGGAAATATTGCGGTCAAATTGTCCTTTTCTATATTTGGGGGCCTAAAAAACGTTCCAAGTCCTCCCAAAAGCTATAGGTTTTCCGTTTACAAGCCATAGCTTTCCAAGAAAAAAGCTATAACCTTTTTGGAAACAGGCTATAGCTTTTTTATCATGAGACATCTCCCCCAAAAACAGACTGAAAGATTACTTTGCCAGTATATTCAGGACAGCTTCCCGCCAATCCTCTCCGTTTTCCGGCTGATAGGTGTGGAAACCGAGCCCTTGTCCAACCTCTATATTCGATTTGGCATCGTCGACAAACAGCGTTTCAGCGGGAATAAGCGGGGCATTTTCTATCATCCGGTCGAAGATGGCGGCATCCGGCTTCGTCACCCCAACTTCATAGGAAGTATACATTTTGTCGAAATAAGCGGATATAGGACGACCGGCGGGGGTGAACGCCTCGCTCCTCGCCCACGACTGGACAATCGGATTCGTATTGCTCAACAAATAAACCTTATATTTCTTTCGCAACTCTAACAGGAAATCCAACTTGTATTGCGGGACATCGGCAATAAAACCCATCCAGGCATATTTGATTTCATCATAAGAAAGTTGCTTGCCGGTATGCTCGCATAACTTGCGACAGAAAGTATCGACATCGATCTTTCCATTCTCCAGTTCAAGGAAAAAGCCTTTCTGCTCATAAGGATCGAGCAACTGTTTTGCATCCTTCACTCCTATTTCCTCAAATCGGCTTACAGCCTGGTGATGGTCCAGGTCGATCAAGACGCCTCCCAGATCAAATACTATGTTTCTGATTCTTTTCATATTCTTTGCGTAATACTCACAAACTTACATAAAAGTGTCCGAACAACCAAATAAAAAAAGTGAAGGCCGTATGCAGGCGGGATCACCCTCCGCATACTCAGCCTTCACTGTAAATCGGCATCACACAAGCATCAAGCAGGCTTGTGAATGTGAAATCATTTTATTCGAGCTTATGGATAACCAGACCGGAACGCAGTTTCGGTTCGAACCAGGTTGTCTTGGGAGGCATGATATTACCGGTATCGGCAATATCCATCAATTGCTTCATGGTGACAGGATAAAGCGCCAACGCGACCTTCATCTCGCCACTGTCCACACGACGCTGCAATTCTCCCAGCCCACGGATACCGCCTACGAAATCGATGCGTTTATCCGAACGAAGATCTTTTATGCCCAGAATCTCATCTAAAATCAGGTTGGAAGAGATCGTCACATCCAGGACACCGATCGGATCGTTATCGTTGTATGTACCTTGCTTGGCTGTCAACGAATACCATTTTCCTGCCAAATAGAGGGAGAAATTATGCAAAGCTGCCGGTTTATAAATATCCGCGCCCTTTTCTTCCACGACAAAGTTCTTTTCCAGTTTAGCCAGAAATTCCTCTTCCGACAAGCCGTTCAAGTCTTTCACCACACGGTTATAGTCGATAATCGTCAACTGGTTTGCCGGGAAACAGACAGCCATAAAGTAGTTATACTCCTCGTCCCCTTTATGAGCCGCGTTCTGTCTGGCTTTCTCCGCACCGACCAGGGCGGCGGCGGCGGAACGGTGATGGCCGTCGGCAATATACAGGGAAGGCATTTCGCCGAACAGTTCCGTGATGCGGGCAATATCAGCCGGCTCGTCAATGATCCAGAACGTATGGCCGAAACCGTCGTCTTTCGCGACGAAGTCATATTCCGGATTGCGGGATGTATATTTGGCGACAATCTGATCCAGTTCGGCATTGTCGGGATAAGCAAAGAACACCGGTTCGATATTGGCATTATTCACCCGGACATGCTTCATGCGGTCCTCCTCCTTGTCACGCCGTGTCAGCTCATGCTTCTTGATAACGCCATTCATATAATCGGGCACATACGCACCGACAACCAAGCCGTATTGCGTCTTGCCGTTCATGGTCTGGGCATACACATAGTAACATTCCTCCTTATCCTGCACCAACCAGCCCTTTTCCTGGAACATCCGGAAATTGGCGGCAGCTTTCAGATAAACGGCAGGATCGTGTTCATCCGTCCCGACCGGAAAGTCGATCTCCGGTTTGATGATATGATATAATGATTTTTCATTTCCCTTCGCTTCTTCGCGTGCCTCTTCCGAGTTCAACACATCGTAAGGACGGGAAGCCACTTGTTCGATCAAATCTTTAGGAGGACGGATTCCTTTGAAAGGTTTAATTCGTGCCATGATAATTTAGATAAATCTATTTATTTACTCTGAACTTTTCACATCCTTCTTTCAAGAAGCCTTCGATCTGCTTGGCAGCGGCAATACCGGCATTGATATTGGCTTCGGCAGTCTGTGCACCCATCTTTTTAGGAGTGGAGAAATAGCGGCCGGCAAACTTGGCGGCAAACTCTTCGTTGGCTACGGGCATGATGTCGGTTACATATTTCAAGTCTGCGCGTTCTTCCATCAACTTGATCAGTTCGGCTTCGTTGATCACTTCCTTACGGGCTGTATTGACCAACAGGCCCCCTTTCGGCATCTTGCCGACCAGAGCGTAATTGATGGAGTTTTTTGTTTCGGCAGTTGCGGGAATATGCAAAGAAACGATATCGCAGGTAGCATAGAGTTCTTCCGGTGAAGCGACCGGTTTCACACCATCCGCTTCAATGGCCGAAGCCGGACAGAAAGCATCGAATGCATAGATTTCCATTCCGAAACCTTTTGCGATACGGGCCACATTGCGGCCTACGTTGCCGTATGCGTGGATTCCCAGTTTCTTTCCTTTCAATTCTGTTCCCGATGTTCCGTTATAGAAGTTGCGGACAGCCATTACCATCATTCCGAAAGCCAATTCGGCAACGGCATTGGAGTTCTGCCCCGGTGTATTCATCACACAAACATTATGAGCTGTCGCAGCAGCCAGGTCGACGTTATCGTAACCGGCTCCGGCACGAACCACTATCTTCAACTGCTTGGCGGCATCCAGCACTTCGGCATCGATCACGTCACTGCGGATAATGATTGCATCCACATCCTTGACTGCCTCCAGCAGTTTGGCCTTTTCACCGTATTTTTCCAACAGGATCAGTTCATCGCCTGCCCCTTCCACTACTTCGCGGATACCTTTCACAGCTATCGCTGCGAAAGGTTTATCTGTTGCTACTAATATCTTTGCCATAATCAATGCTGTTTTTCAAAATCCTTCATACATGCAACCAAAGCTTCAACGCTGCTCTTAGGCATTGCGTTGTACAGTGAGGCACGGAAACCACCGACAGAGCGGTGTCCCTTGATACCGACCATACCGGCAGCCGCAGCAAATTTGCTGAATTCGTCTTCCAGTTCCTTATATTCGTCATTCATCACGAAACATACATTCATGATAGAACGGTCTTCGGCTGCAACAGTCCCTCTGAACAACTTGTTACGATCGATTTCATCATACAGGATAGCGGCATTTTCCATGTCCTTCTTTTCCATAGCGGCAACACCGCCTTGTTCCTTATACCATTTCAATGTCTGCAACGCAGCATAGATCGGCAGCACGGGAGGAGTGTTAAACATGGAATCCTTGTCCACATGAGTCTTATAGTTCAACATTGTCGGGATCGGGCGTTCCACATGCCCCAAAGCATCCACACGAACAATAGCCAACGTCACACCGGCAGGAGCCAGATTCTTCTGTGCCCCGGCATAGATAATGTCATATTTGGACACATCGATCGGACGAGAGAAAATATCGGACGACATATCGGCGACCAAACGTTGTTTCACATCCGGATCTTTGCGAGTTTCCGTTCCGTAAATCGTATTATTGGTCGTAATATGGAAATAATCCGCATCGTCAGCAATCGTATAATCTTTCGGAATATATGTATAGTTTTTATCTTTAGAAGATGCCACAACCTCGACTTCCCCGAAGAGCTTAGCTTCCTTGATGGCTTTGGACGACCATGTACCGGTATCTAAATAAGAAGCTTTCTTATTCAACAGGTTGTAAGGAACCATACAGAACTGCATGCTTGCACCTCCACCCAGGAAAACAACCTCATAGCCAGCAGGAACATCCAGCAATTCTTTGATCAGCGCACGCGCCTCATCGTTCACGGCAACGAATTCTTTACTTCTGTGGGAGATTTCAAGAAGAGATAAACCCATACCCGCAAAATTCTCTACTGCAGCGGCCGTATTTTTAATTGTATACTCGCTCAAGATAGAGGGACCTGCATAAAAATTGTGCTTCTTCATACCAATGTTTTTTTTAATGTTAAATATAATTTAAGTAACTAATTTCCCAAAAACAGGCGGCTAATGTACAAAATAAATTGACAATTGACAATCGATGATTGATAATTATTAGCAAAACGACATGATAATTATCTTTATCAATTACACTTATTCCCCAATTGTCAATTGTCTATTATCAATTGTCAATTCTGATATCTATCTCCCCACAAACGCCTCATCTGTTCAATTAGTTTGTGTTCGGACGGATTTTCCTGTCCTTTCCACAGCCGTTCGTTTAAAATCTCCTTTGGAAGGAACTCTTGCTTGACAAAATGATTTTCATAATCGTGCGCATATTTGTAATCTTTTCCGTAATTCAGCTCCGCCATCAATTTTGTCGGTGCATTTCGCAAATGAAGGGGAACAGGCAAGTTTCCTGTACGGTTCACCAACTCTAACGCATCATTAATCGCCATATAAGCCGAATTGCTTTTAGGACTGCATGCCAGATAAACGGTCGTTTCCGCCAAAATGATCCGTCCTTCAGGCCAGCCGATTTTCTTCAAGGCATCAAAACAGGCATTTGCCAACAACAGAGCATTCGGATTCGCTAATCCGATATCTTCCGATGCTGAAATAACCAGACGGCGGGCTATAAATTCCGGATCTTCGCCACCGGCAACCATACGAGCCAGCCAATAGACAGCGGCATCCGGATCACTTCCGCGAATGGATTTGATAAAAGCGGATATGATGTCATAATGCATCTCCCCTCCTTTATCGTACGCTGCCGGATTTTCCTGCAAGCGCTCCACCACCTTTTCATCTGTTATTTCAATCTTTTCATTTCCTTCTTCCGCAGCAACGACAAGCTCCAGGATATTCAGCAGTTTCCGTGCATCGCCACCGGAATAACGCAACATGGCGTCCGTCTCGGCCAACACGATATTCATATCCTTCAATATGATATCTTCGGTAACCGCCTTATTCAACAAGGTCAACAGATCAGCTTTCTCCAATGATTTCAAAACATATACCTGGCAGCGGGAAAGCAACGGACGAATGACCTCGAACGAGGGATTCTCTGTCGTGGCTCCGATCAAGGTTACCACACCTGTCTCTACAGCATTGAGCAGGGAATCCTGCTGCGACTTGCTAAAGCGATGTATTTCGTCAATAAACAGGATCGGTGAAACGGTATTGAAAAAGCGATTGCCTTTTGCCTTTTCTATCACTTCCCGCACATCTTTCACTCCTGAACTGATTGCGCTCAACGTGTAGAACGGAGCTTCCAGCTTATTCGAAATAATCTGCGCCAGCGTAGTCTTTCCTACTCCCGGAGGTCCCCACAATATAAAAGAGGGGACACGACCCGCATCAATCATCTTTCTAAGGACAGCTCCCGGACCAACCAGGTGCTTCTGCCCGATATAATCGTCCAACGTTTTCGGACGTAATCTCTCTGCTAACGGTTGACTCATCATGCCAACAAAAGTCGCATATTTTATTTACTTTTCAAAGTATAAATACAGTAAAAATTCAAGGCTATTTTAATGTTTGACAACAGAAAATATGATAAAAAGTAAGCACACACGGCAGCACACACCTATAAAAACCATAATAAGATAACATTTTGTCATATTTACAACTCTTGGGCACTGAATAAAATCATGAAAGATCAGGGCAGTGTGTATCAGAGAATGCAGCCCCCGTATCTATTACCTTATTTTATTTCAATGTGATATTTTCCAGATCACGTATAACAGTCATATCCATAATATCACTGTAGATTTCCGTTGTCCGTACACTTTTATGCCCCAGCAACTTCTGGACTGTCGTGATATTCGCTCCATTATATAATAATAAGGTAGCGTTGGTATGGCGTGCCATGTGGAAAGACAACCTTTTATCTATTTCCGCCAGCCGGCAAATCCTTTTCAACTGTTTATTTACATTCGAGTTTGCCGAAACAGAAACTCCAAACAACGTTCTTGAATAACGCTTGCAATAGCGTTCATAAACAACAAGAGCTTTTCCGTCGAATAGCAGAAACAAAGGAAGCCGGACGTTCACATCCGTCTTGACCGATGAATAGACCAGCCATAACTTATCATCGATCAGATGAAAATTATCCGGTCGTATATTGACAATATCGGAAAAGCGCAGCCCGGTATAGCAGCTGAAAAGGAACATATCGAGCGTCCGTCTGAGCGTTCGTTGCAATTTAGGAGCGATATTCTCCAACCTTCCCAATTCCTCAGGTGTCAGATGACCACGCTTGCTCTCCATATATTTAATCTTATACTTACGAAAAGGATATTTCTGCAATTCAAACAAATCCTTATTAATCGCCAGGTTGACATATCTTTTCAGATGCTTCATATGCTTGGCAATCGTATTCCGGTGGTACTTTTGCTCAAGAAGAAAATGTTCAAAACCACAAAGGAAATTAAAGGTAAGATCATCAAAAGAGACTTGTGGCTGATACTGGCACAAAACCTGCAAAGTGGATAAATGGTTCTTCAATGTGGAAAGTCTTAAGTTACTATGATTGATCTCATTTTTCATAAAAGAGACAAAAGAGGAAGAGACGGATTCAAAATCTCCCCTTTCCCTCAAATACTTCAAAGAAAACGGACGTCCGCTTTGGACCATATCTAATTCGATCCGTTCCAAATAAGTAATATAATCCTCAATGTACTGATTGAGTTCATCCATATTGGGATGGTTCCTCACAGCTTTTCTCTTGCTATCCCATTGTGTGGGCTTAACATAGATTTTCGTTGAGAAATACTTCTTTTGCCTATTCAGGTAAGCCTCTACCTGAATCAAAGCCTTTCCTTCTGCATTCAACCGCTTTTTCCGATTGAACACCAGATTGTAAATAACTTTTTCCATGATATACATTATTTTCTGAATGAGAACACGAAGGAACAATAATAAGTTCTTTGTTTCGTATGAGACAAACTAAAAGTTTGTTATATTTCGTGTTTCAATAGAAGAACAACTATCTGCAAAGCTATCCTGCAAAAGCCCGGACAGAGACAAAAAAAGAGGCGTGTTTTTTGAACACGCCTCTTCATTCCTTTTCCGGATATAAACCTTATTTCTTTTATAAAGCAGGTTGTGGAGCCGCCGGATTATTATCTGCATCAGAAATACCTGTATTGGTCTCCATTTCACATTGCGGAATACGGTAGATCATTATCTGGGATTCCGGCTCCAAATTAAACTGTACGGAAGCATGATAATTCGTATTTTTACGTATAACCGGCTTCTTTAAGCGTAAAAGGTCGAACAAGGAATGACCTTCACCCCAAAGTTCCATACGACGCTGCAGCCAGACTTCATCTTGAAATTGCTGTGGCGAAGTAGCTTTACTAACAAAAGAAGGGTCGCGATAGGCTTGCACGAAGTTTTCCAATGTAGATTTACCTGCCGCCAGATTTCCACTCATTGCTTCAGCTTCCGCTTTAATCAAATACATTTCTTCCACACGCATCAACGGCCAATCCGAAGCATTAGTCGTGTTCCCAAACACACTCTGATAAGCACCGAACTTAGTATTTACATATGGTTCAAGACCGAAATACTCAACAATAGAAGATCCTTCTATCGTTTCGTTGTCTATCAACGAAGATGTGTTATCCGGAGACAAAAACCATTGTTTACGAATATCAGTATCCGGAATCTGGTCATATAAATCCGTATTCACTTTTCTGTATCCGTCAGGAACACCTGAAGTATATCCATTCCCCGTAAAAGAACACAAATGAGAAGGCCAGTTTATAATACCGGTTTGTACAACATCATTATCCGGAGTGATCATGACACCCCATAACCAAGAATTTGCAGTAGCAGAATTAAATGTCGGAGTAGATACTTCTGCCAATGATTGCGGTGTTCCGCCGGCAATAGCTCTTTCTGCATCTTTTGCTGCATCAGCCCATTTCTGCATCAACAGATTGGCACGGGCACGCAAGCCATATACGACCGCTTCATCCAATTGGTCTTTATTCGCTCCATTATCAAAGCCGGCCAACAATTCTGCTGCCTGATTCAAATCGCTCATAATCTGATCATATACCTGCTGGACAGTAGCACGCGGATTGTTCTGCATTTCTTCGTCAGACATCTTTTCCGTTACAATGGGAACAGCCAAAGCATTTTCATGACCTGCATAAGTAAACTGATAAATCTGAACCAGATTCAAATAGTCATATGCACGAGCTGCCAAAGCCTGACCACGATAGATTTTCAAAGAAGCATCTTCTGTAGCAGGATCAATCAAGCTCAATACACTATTTGCGGCCTTCAGATGATTATAAAAAGTTTTCCAAATCAGTTCATCTGTAGAACTGTCATAAACACGATCTAAATAATTCTGAGAAGTATTGAACCAGTTATATCCTGTAACCAGTGCTACAAGATCCTGTCCTCCAGACTCCAAGGCCATAGAGACAGCCGGGACTCCATAATCATTATGATAGGTTGTCGCATCATCGGAAATCGTTCCGAAAGCATTCAATTTAGCAGCCATGGCATTTACTTCGGCCGTGACCAAATTTGGTCTGTCCTTGATCGTTTCTTCTTTCTGATTGTCAGAAACATATTGACCTTCAGGATATTTATCCAAATCGCAAGATGCCAGCAGCAGGGCGGCTGTTGCGAACATCATATATTTGTTTGTTAATTTCATATTCAAAAACAATTTAACGGATTAGAAATTCAATGATATACCACCCGAAATTGTACGGATCGGCGAATAAACATTATCAGAAGCGACATAACCTTGACGCGGATCCAGCCCTTTGCGGGCAGTCAACAAGGCGACGTTATCTGCAACAAAGTACAAACGCACGCCTTCAATCTGTAATTTACGAGTCAGGTTTTTCGGCAGAGTATAGCCGAATGTTATATTTTGAAGGCTCAGATAATCAGAGCTTGTCAAAAAGCGATCGGACAACCGGTTTGTATATTTATCATTTACATTCATACGGGGAACATCTGTATTCTTGTTCTCGGAAGTCCATACATTCAGCATGTCTTTATGCAAAGCACTACCCGTAGCAGCCGGGCTCATCATTTCCTGATATGTGTAGTCTAAAATACGGCCACCTAGCTGATAGGCAAATGAGAGCGACAAGTCAAAACCGTATGCCGTAAAACTTGTACCGAATCCTCCATATACTTTAGGAAGGATATCTCCTGTCGCAAAACGGTTTTCTGTAGCAGTGGAATAAGAAGTCGTAACCGTGTTGCCCTCAGCATCCGGCTTCAACAAAGCCCACTGGCTTTCTCCCGTTTCAGGATTTACACCGGCATACTTCGGTAAATAAAGCTGAAACATTGATTCATCTTCGCGATAGATACGACCTGCATCAATCATCTGGCCATTCAGCTCAGGCGCCAGCTCCAACACTTTGTTTTTGAAATGAGTCAAATTCAAATTTACGCTCCATGAGAAATCTTTTGTTTCGATAATATTCGAATTCAAATCGATTTCAACACCACGGTTCACCATAGAACCGACATTTTCCGGAAAACGGGAATATCCCATCGAAGCCGCAACCGGTTTGAAATAAAGCATATCCGTAGTCTTACGAGAGAAGTACTCTGCAGAACCACTCAGTTTGCCTCCCCAGAACGTAAAGTCAAAACCGGTATTAAAACTATGAGAAGTTTCCCATGTGATATCTTTATTTCCTTTATAATATAGAGAAGTTGAGAAATCTCCATTACTGTTTGCCAAAGTAAACTGATCCTGATACGGATAGTAGTTGCGATACAAACCACCTTGATACATCAAATTGTCATTTCCCTGCAAACCGTAACTGATTTTAAACTTCAACATATTAATCCAACTTTGATTTTCCAGGAAAGCTTCTTTATTCAATAACCAACCTGCACCGACAGACCAAAAGTTACCCCAACGATTATCCGGATGGAAGCAAGAAGAAGCATCACGACGATAAGAAGCCGAACCGAAATATTTCCCATCATAATCATACTGAACGCGGAACAACCAACCTTCAGTCGCATAATCTTTTGAATAAGATGAGTTATACTGATTTGAAATACCATTATCCAATTCGGGGACATTCAGGTTATACAGTTTTTCACGCTGGCCATACAAATATTGGTATTTATAGTTATAATTTTCATGACCGGCTAAAACATCCAGATTGTGTACATCATCAAACGTTTTATTGTATGTCAATAAATACTGCTGATTAACACTGAATGTACGTTGGGTTGAAACAGAAATCAAACCACCGACACCTGTCGTTTCCGAATATTGTCCATAGAACGGATTCACCATATCAGTATTCCGAACGTTATTGGCATCCACTCCAATATTCACCTTGGCCTTGATGCCACCCCAGATATCAACATCTGCAAACCATTTGCCGCTAACTACGTCTCCGGAATATTTCATCTTGTCCAACATATAGCTGGCCAACGGGTTAGCATTAGGGATAGTATTACGAGATCCATTCGTATCTTGTCCTTTCTTCCCATAATCATAACGTTGGAAGCCACGGTTATCAGTCATTATATTCCCCTGTGCATCACGGATATACATCGGATATATCGCCCCCATAATATTAGAGGCATAGAATATGTTCGCATTTGAAGTTCCGCCTTCTGTATCCTGCTCACGGCTATCATAGTGAGTAAATGAAACATTAGCACCCAACTTCAACCACGGTTTCACTTGATAATCCGCCTTCAAACGAGCTGAATAACGTTGAAAACCTGAATTAGGGACGATACCCTGATCATCCAGATAACCAGCAGACATATAATAGTTCATTTTGTCAGAAGCACCGCTAACGCTTAAATTATATTCCTGGCGAACATTATTTTCGAAAATTTCATCCGACCAATTATCCGGAATATAATAATAGGTTCCATCGGAATAACCAAGCGTAGCTTTCGGATTCAGTTTTCCATCCATACCGATCAACAGTTCTCCTGTCGGAACAGAATAGACTTGATATCCTAAATAAGTTCCGGAAAGCAAAGCTTGATTAGCATATGCATTGGCACCGGCCAGATCACCAGCTGCGGCATAACCTTTCAAGTCTGCATTATAAATAGAAGAATAATTCAATTCATAAAATTTAGCAGGGTCATTAATTGTTTCATAATTAGGTACTCCTCGTTTATTCACACCCCATTTTGCATCAAGACTGACACGAGCTTCGCCACTTTTACCTTTTTTAGTCGTAATCAAAATTACACCATTAGCACCACGGGCGCCATACAATGCATTAGAAGCAGCATCTTTCAATACAGTCATAGATTCGATATCAGAAGTGCTGATCGCCGAAATCTCACCGTCATAGGGGACACCGTCAACTACATATAAAGGTTTATTGCTGGCAGAAATAGATCCGATACCACGAATCCGGACCTCTGCATCTTTACCCGGCTGTCCACTACTACTCGTTGTCTGTACACCTGCAACCTGCCCACTCAAAGCATTCGTAACGTTCGAAGTTTGACGAGAGGTGATTTTCTCGCTTTTAATTGTTGCAGCAGATCCTGTAAAAGCACTTTTCTTGGCAGTACCATAAGCGACAATCATCACTTCATCAAGCATTTGATTATCCCCCTCCAACACCACATTTACTTTCGGCTTAACCCCAATTTCCTGGGCTTTCATACCCACAAAAGAAACTACCAGAGTCTTTGCAGAACTCAGTTAATGGTTATATTGTTGATTATTAAAGTGTTATTTGATTTATCTTTTAAATCATCATTCTCCTATAAAAGATAACATTCTAAATATAGAGCAAACTGATTTATTTGATTAACAATGTGTTAAAATGTTTAGTGAAAGTAGCAACCACATCCTTAACAGTTCTAAACTGTGCTGTAGTTCTACCTGTTTCCTCCTGATTTCTTGATGTAGATTAAACTATTTTGCAGGATTCTGATACACATTTTTAAGCCAATATTCAAAAGCCGGATCTTGGATTTCTATCGTATTGCCAGGCAATATATCGATCAAATCTTTTTCAAGTGTCGCTTTTTTCAAGTTTTTGATATTTGCTGAAGTTCCCAATTGATAGTGCTTCAAAATGTCTTTAGATGAGAAATTAACCACTCCATCGGCGACAGCTATCAAAAAGTTAATTTGACGGGAAGTCAAAGAATCTATTATATTGGTAAACAACAGGCTCAATTGACCGATCAAACTGTTGAACGCCTCATTGACAATAGCTTCCGAACACTCTTTTGATGTACGCAACCAAGTTTGCTGACTTAATTGCTGAGTATAATACGGATGGTTTTTCATTTTATCGGCAATCATACCAGATAATTCATCCGATATTTGCTTTCCGGTATCAGCAAACCGTTGGGAAATAAATGCAACCCAGTCTTTTCGTTCTATTTTTTGTAAGAATAAGATATCGCCAAATTTGTAAAAAGGCATACTGTAGTCATTGAAAATACTCAGTAACATATGACGTTTACTCCCATACAGGCAATAGCAAACAGATGTATGTGTCTGCCAATGAGCACGAAGTTTACGTTGAAAAGCAGGCGAATCTTCATATTCGTTGATATTTTGGAATTCATCAATGCAGACAATGATCTTTTTACCTTTATCTTTAGCGATCTGTTGTGGCAAATCTAATATCTCATTATAAGACAACCGGTTATCTTTAAAACCGATACCAAAAGATAATTCATAGCTCTGACTGCCTTCGGAAAGAGAAACAGTAGGTGCCATTCGGCTCAAATATTTTTTTACTCCTGCTACAAATTCCTCCCAAGCAGAGGTAGATACCCGCATTAAAGCATTAGCATAGGCCGTATAAAATTGTTCTTCCGTTCTACAATTAAAAATATCGACTTGACAGACCAGTGTATTCTTGTTCTCTTCTGATAAAAGTTTGGCACACTTATTTACCAAAGATGTTTTACCCCAGCGACGTGGAGATATAATAACGGTATTAATGAGATTCTTGAAGTTTTGTGTCAACAAAGCAACCTCATTTTTCCTGTCAGTAAAATTCAAGTCATCGGCAATACGTCCGTAAACAAATGGAGCCTCCATAGTATAATTTTTTATATCTAAACAAATGTAGCAACAATAGTTGGAAGGTGCAAATATGAAACTGGTTAATTTGAAATCGATTGATTTCAAATTAACCAGTTTCACGCACATTGACTAATAATAATGTAGGATATGGAGATACTTATATATAATAGTCACAAAAGAAAATAGGCTGTTATATAAGAATAACAGCCTATTTCTCATTTGAATATTATCCTGTTAGAAGTATCCTTCATTTTGTTTGATATTGGGATTTACATCTATTTCAGACTGTGGTATTGCCAAAATCGTGCGATAATCCTGATAACTCGGAGATATAAGATCGGTGTTGTTCAAGAAATGATATCCACCCTTACGAGTTACCGTAATCCCTAAACGCATGATGTCATAAAAACGATGACCTTCCATCACCAATTCTTTGCGTCTTTCTTTCAAGACCAATGCTTCGGTAGCAGTCACATCTGAAGCGGAAGGAATAGCACGTTTGATGATCGCATTCAAGTATTTATTTGCACTAGCCTGATCAGCAGAAGACTTTTTCAATGCAGCTTCAGCAGCAATCAAATAAATATCTGACAGACGGATTACACGAATATTGTTTACGGCCGTTTTACCATTGATCCCCGGATATTTGTTCATGTAAGTACGTCCTTCGACTGATGCTGCAGTTAGCAAATTACGACGGATGTCATCCGGGTTCTCGTTGATAAGATCTTCAAATTCTTTCGTGTTGGAAACAGCAGCATATCCTTTAGGATCGACTACATATCCAAACATTTCACGATCACCGGCATCCAAATCCGAAATTTCCAGATCGAATACAGATTCCGAAGAGTATCTTCCAGACCATGCTGCAACATAGTCTTCTGTTTTCAGCAAAGAATACGGAGAATTCTTGATTACATCTTCTGCATAAGAAAAAGCTTTATCCCAATCTCTTTTATATAGATTGACACGTGCCAGTAAACCTTTTACGGCCCAACTGTTGAAACGTCCGTCTTTTACTTCCGTCCCGATACATTTCAACGCTTCCTCCAAGTCGTTGATGACCATATCATACCCTTCTGCAACAGTTGAGCGACTGGGAAGATCATCTGCGCTCAAAACATTTTTTACCAATACTACACCCGGAGTAGCTCCATTTTCTACAAAATAAGGCTTTCCGTATGTAATCAGAAGGTTGAAGTGACATAAAGCACGAAGAGCTAAGGCTTCTCCTTTTGCATTATTAAGTTCATCTCCTGCAGGAAGGTCTCCTGTTTCAATTGCATTCAGCAATACATTCGCACGGTTGATAACGGCATACGGATAACTCCATAAATTTTCCGGCGAGTTATTCTGACGGTGTATGAAACGATAATAAGTATCGGTTCTTAATCCCCCGGAAGAGATTGTCTGTACATCTTCACCCCCCACTTCGGCGCGTGATACAAAATCACAACCATAATAGTTGGCACTCTTTAAACTGTAGTATGTTCCGTTAAGTGCTGTTTCCACATCTTGTAAAGTCGTGATAGCATCTGTGCTGACCAATGAATCTGAAGGGAAAGTTTCCAGATATCCATCACAAGATGTAAATGTCACTGAAGCTATTGCTACAGCAGCAAATATAGATTTTATATTTAGTCTATTCATCATTGTTATTATTTATAGTAAAACGAATTCCGGATTACAATCCGATTTCAATACCAAATGTTACTGATTTCAAGTTCGGTAATGCCCAAGTGGCCACACCATTGACCGGCTGTTCCGGATCAATATTCTTATAGGCAGCCCATGTCAGCAGGTTGTTACCGGAAGCGAAGATTCTGACATTTCTCATTCCAGCAGCCTGCATCCATTTTGACGGCAAATTATAAGATAATGTTACAGTCTTCAGGCGGAGATGGTTTGAACTCTTCATATGACGGGAACTTCCGTAACGAGCATATTGATAGCTATTGATACGTCTCGGAACATCTGTAATGTCACCCGGTTTTTGCCATCTGTCCAACTGCTGGATACCAATGGATTGATATGCAGTTTCACCATCTGTATCTGTGTACAGCAGCGCAGGATCATCCATGATATGTCCACCTAAAGAGAATGAAAATAAGGCACTTAAATCCAAGCCCTTCCAAGAAAGGTTATTTCTCCATCCTCCGGTTACTTTAGGATCCGGTTTTCCGATAATAACACGTTGAGCCTGTGACGGATCTTTAGTCAATCCACGATTGATGGTTCCATCTTCGTTTTCAGTGTTCAATACCCACTGTTCTTCACCCGTTTGAGGATCAACGCCAGCCCATTCACGGCTCCACCAAGAATAATAAGATTCACCTTCTCTCAAGATGGAAGTTCCGCTAATGATGTCTTTTCCTCCATACAGTTTGCTGATCTTGTTTTTGTTATGAGATAGAACTATACCTGTAGACCATTTTACTGCTGTTTCATTGAATACGTCATAGTTCATATCCAATTCAATACCACGGTTATTCATGGCTCCTACGTTTTTCAATGTATTATTGAAACCAGTAGTCATTGAGACCGGAACATCTTGCAACAAGTCTTTTGTTTCACGATTATAGAAATCGAATGCTACACTTAAACGGCCGAACAGTCTGGCATCGAAACCGATATTGAAGTTCTCATTCTTTTCCCATCCCAGATCCGGATTAGGAATAGTCGTAGGAGCAGATCCCGGTTGATCCTGATAGTTAAAGCCATAACCGAACAAACTCAAATGTGAATAGAACTTAGAGGGTAAAGTACCATTTATACCATAAGAAACTCTTAGCTTCAAGTCATCAACATAAGTCAAATTTTTCATGAAAGCTTCCTGGCTCAATCTCCAAGCAGCAGAAACAGACCAGAAGTTACCCCAACGTGTGTTTGCTCCTAATCTTGAGCTACCATCACGGCGGTAATTTGCAGAAATGTAATATTTGTCGTCATAATCGTAATTTATACGAGAAAGCAAAGATAACAGATGATCTTCGCTATATCCGGATGAGGCTGTCATCGGTTCCGACGTATTACCAAGTTCTGGTAATTTATCGTGCGGATAGTTGGCGCCGACTGCTTGGACAAATTGTTCTTTTCTGTCGTCAACATCCCATCCGAGCAAAACATCCAGATTGTGCTTGTCGGCAAATGTGTTGGTATAATTCAATACCGTTGATGAATAGATGTTGTGGTGCTGATATGGATATTTGATCATCAAACCATTGTAAGCCTCACCGTTATTCGAATTCATCGGCCAGTAAGTTGTTGACTGGTTGTCGATAAAGTCATAGCTTATTGTTTCCTTGATTGTCAGCCCTTCGATTATTTTATAAGAAGCCCATAAGGAGTTGGTACTTCTAAGCACTTCGGATGTATTTTTATCCAATCCTTGATCCCTTAATGGGTTAGGCACATTTAATTGATCCAAGGGAAAACCTTCATAAAATGAACCGTCCTCATTATAAATAGGAAGGTTAGGGATTGCATACCAGTTTTTAACGAAATAGGCATTGGCATAAGCCGTTCCTTCCGAAGCCATTTCTGATTTTTGTTTTGAGAATGAGATATTAGCTCCCATCTGCATTTTCCCATCTTTTGATTTATGGGTTACGTTTACTCTACCGGTAAATCCTTCCATACCGGTGGTATTAATCATACCGTCTTCCGTTTTGTAGTTCAATGAAGCGAAGAAATTTGTCAGTTCACTACCTCCCTGTGCTGAAAACTCATAATTCTGGTTGAATGCACTTTTCTTGAATAATGCATCTTCCCAGTTTGAATAGTGATCTCTTAAAGGAGCGAAAGTATCTGCACCTTCTTGTGCGTAAGCTCTTGCTTCTTCTTCTGACATATCTTTGTATAAAATACCTTCATTGTAATATGCTTCATAGGTAAGTTCGTGCTGCTGTTCCCCTGAAACAGTTTCCCTGTTTTTAACAGCCCAGTCGGAAAAACCCCAGTTCGCTTTAAAATTGATCTGAGTTTTGCCTTCCTTACCTCTTTTCGTTGTAATAAGAATTACACCATTTGCAGCACGTGAACCATACAAAGAAGCAGCCGCAGCATCTTTCAAAACCGTGATATTTTCAATGTCGCTCGGATTGATTGAAGACATGATATTGAAAGCTTTTGAGTCATTGCTTACTCCAGATACGGCAATATCTCCGGAAATAACCGGTACACCATCGATTACATAAAGAGGTTCATTTGTGGCGTTCATAGAACCTGTTCCACGAATACGAATGCTTAAACCTGCACCAGGCTGTCCACTGCTCGAATTTACGGTCAGACCAGTTGTTGCGCCTTGCAAGGCTTGTTCAAAAGATGTAACAGGTACATCTTTTAATACTTTTTCCGCATTTACTGATGAAGCGGCTCCGGTAAAAGATGATTTCTTAGCAGTACCATACGCAACAACCATCACTTCGTCAAGCATTTGGTTATCTGCTGCCAACACAACATGTAATGTCGGTTTGATGCCGATTTCCTGAGATTTCATACCCACAAAAGAAACTACCAGAGTCTTTGCAGAACTTGGTACATCCAGAGAAAATGCACCGTTAAAATCTGTTACTGTACCTATAGTCGTACCTTTAACAACTATAGATGCACCAATGATGGGCTCGTTGTCTTCCGCCGAAATAACAGTACCTGTTACTTTCGTCGTCTGAGCGTTGGCCATCCCAATACCTAATAATAGGCAGAATAAAAGGAAAGTTAACCTTTTCATAGACACACTTTTTTTGTTTAACTTATAAATAACTAATTTGCACTATCTGTTTTTATACATATAAGCAATGTATAAATATTCCTAAGAGATGGCAAATGTAATAATAAATTTATTATAACAACTAAAAAACTAATAGGATTTTACAAAAATGGGGATGATAATTAACAAAAGATCATGTAAAATCGATATTTATACATTGCTTATAAGAT
>ENA-UENY01000411-UENY01000411.1-human-gut-metagenome-genome-assembly--contig:-NODE-411-length-29052-cov-8.536186_pt1 | contig 29052 bp, 15 predicted proteins | sample MGYA00242886_ERZ507888 | MGnify/ENA primary metagenome ERZ507888 (study PRJEB26167, sample SAMN06115543) | human gut metagenome | host: Homo sapiens | place: China:Chongqing | collected 2014-11-10... | reverse complement strand
ATTTGGTGGTAAGTTTTCTTTTACTCATGGAATCTAATTCAGTTTTCGGAAGGGTAAGCCCTCGTTTATAGTTGACAAAAAAGCAGGTATCCCGGTTTGCGCCCGAAGAATCCATCCGTGAGGTGAAGAAGCGGATTTTAGACTAAACCATCTGAAAATCAACGCCTTTAAAAAGTAAGATTTCTATCCTCAAAAGCTTTGTTTTAACACAGAGTTAAAGCTTGTTCTTTGGATGTGAATAAAAAGTTCTTTAAATGCAAAAGACTTGTTATTTGCGCACAAGAACCTAACAACTGCAAAAGACGTTAACAATGTTAATTGAAGAAAGGTATAAGGAGGAAGATACCGGTTCAGACGGCGTAAACTCACTTCCGAAACTTGAGTTATCTTATTCATCCGGTGTGTATTTTTTTATCAAAACAAAAAAGGACAATTATCAACTTGGAAATAAAGAAATAAAGAATTTACCACCAAATTTGAAGAAGAACCATCTTTTGCAGGAGATGGTATTTCAAATCAGGAGCGTGAATGCGTAGGGTTACGCAAGAGGGCAAGCGTTTCAGGTATCCGCAACAACGATATGGCATATTTTCAGCTGCTTGCATACGTTTCCCGAAATTATCATGTACCTTTGTACTCCCGTTTATAGAATTACTTGATTATGAACCTGAATACTCCGGTAGAGATTCCATCTGGATTCACCCCCATCAGCCATGCCCAGCAACTGCTGATTATGGGTTCCTGCTTTGCAGAGAACATCGGTACCCTGCTTGCTGAAAATAAATTTCGGATCGATATCAATCCATTCGGTATCTTATATAATCCACGATCCATCTCAATGGCTTTGCGCGAAATCATCAGCCAAAAGCAATACAAAGCATCCGATCTGTTTCTGCATCGTGAATGTTGGCACAGCCCGATGCATCACGGCTCTTTCTCCGCCGCCACCCTTGCAGACACCTTACGGAATATCCAATCCCGTGTGGAACAGGCACATAAAGAGCTGAAACAACTTGACCGGCTTATGCTGACCTTCGGCACCGCATACGTATACGAACAAAAAGAGACAGGAAAGGTAGTGGCCAACTGTCACAAATTGCCTGAAAAGAATTTTATACGCCGCCGCCTTGAGATAGACGAGATAGTAGAAGACTATACCCTGCTATTGGACGAATTGATCTCTTTGAATCCTCAACTAAAGATCTTGTTCACAGTCAGCCCCATTCGCCACATACGAGACGGAATGCATGCCAACCAACTCAGTAAAAGCGTGCTGCTGCTTGCCATCGACCGACTGATGCAACGTTATCCACAGGTCACTTGCTACTTTCCTTCTTATGAAATAGTATTGGATGAACTTCGGGACTATCGCTTCTATGCAGATGACATGGTACACCCATCCACGTTGACCGTCAATTATCTATGGGAGCGTTTTTCGGAGACTTTCTTCACCCCCGAAACCCAAAGCCTAATCAAAGAGTGTGAAACGATACGAAAAGCGATTGCGCACAAACCTTTCCATCCCGAGTCGGAAGAGCATAAAAGATTTTTAGGACAAATTGTGTTAAAAATAGAACGACTTAACGGAAAATACCCGTACTTAGATTTCGAAAAAGAAACAAACATGTGCCGATTGGCGCTTCAATAAATGTGCAAATATGCCAATGCTTTAATATTATGTCATATACAATTGAATCAATCGTTGAAAAAATAGGTGCACGGCGTCTGGGAAACAAGCCTGCTGCCATCGACTGGCTACTGACTGACAGCCGTTCGTTATGTTTTCCGGAAGAGACCCTCTTTTTTGCCATTCCCACCAAAAGGAACAACGGCGCACGCTACATCCCTGACCTTTATGAACGGGGAGTGCGCAATTTTGTAGTCACAAGCGAAGATTTCAAAGGGCTCACCATGGACAGTGAGCAACTAAAAGTGACAATGGCTCAGGAATGCAATTTCCTTATTGTCCCCAATACTTTAAAAGCACTTCAGAAATTGGCCGAACAACACCGTGGTTCCTTCCAGATTCCGGTAGTCGGCATTACGGGCAGCAATGGAAAGACCATTGTAAAAGAATGGCTTCACCAATTGCTCAGCCCCGACCGGGTTATCGTGCGTTCACCGCGCAGCTACAATTCGCAAATCGGTGTCCCGCTGTCAGTCTGGCAAATGAACGAGGAATCCGAACTGGGCATTTTCGAAGCCGGCATTTCGGAAATGGGCGAAATGCGTCCGTTACAGAATATGATTAAGCCGACAATAGGCATCCTGACCAACATTGGCGGAGCACATCAGGAAAACTTCTTTTCACTGCAAGAGAAGTGCATGGAAAAACTAAGCCTGTTTAAAGATTGCGACGTAGTCATTTACAATGGCGACAACGAAATGATAAGCAACTGCGTAGGAAAGTCAATGCTGACTGCCCGTGAAATCGCATGGAGCATGAGGGATATCGAACGTCCGCTCTATATCAGCAGGGTTGAGAAGAAAGAAGATCATACCGTCATCTCCTACCGCTATCTGGAGATGGACAATACATTCTGTATTCCCTTTATCGATGATGCTTCCATAGAGAACTCACTGAACTGCCTCGCTGCCTGCCTGTACCTGATGGTACCGGCCGACCAGATCACCGAACGAATGGCCCGGCTCGAACCTGTAGCGATGCGCCTTGAAGTAAAAGACGGAAAGAACAACTGTATCTTGATCAATGACAGTTATAATTCGGACCTTGCTTCGCTGGATATCGCTCTCGACTTTCTTTACCGGCGTTCGCAGTCAAAAGGCCTAAAGCGCACTTTGATCCTTTCGGATATCCTGGAAACCGGACAAAGCACGACAACACTCTACCGCAAAGTGGCACAACTGGTTCACAGCCGCGGCATTGAAAAGATTATCGGTGTAGGTGCCGAAATATCCTCATGCGCATCAAAGTTTGATATAGAAAAATATTTCTTCCCCGATACCAAGGCACTTCTGGCATCAGATGTAATTAAGAAACTCAGAAATGAAATCATCCTGATAAAAGGCTCCCGCAACTTCGGTTTCGACCTCGTTTCGGAAGAACTGGAACTGAAAGTACACGAAACCATCCTGGAAGTAAACCTGGGAGCTATGGTAGCCAACCTGAATCACTACCGCTCGATGCTCAAACCGGAAACTAAAATGGTGTGCATGGTGAAAGCATCTGCTTATGGAGCAGGTTCGTACGAAATAGCCAAAACCCTTCAGGAGCATCACGCTGACTATCTGGCAGTGGCCGTAGCCGATGAAGGTTCCGACCTTCGCAAAGCAGGGATCACAGCCTCCATTATCATCATGGATCCCGAACTGACCGCTTTCAAAACCATGTTCGACTATAAACTGGAACCGGAAGTATACAATTTCCATTTACTCGACGCATTGATAAAAGCCGCCGAAAAAGAAGGTATCACCAACTTCCCCATTCACGTAAAACTGGATACGGGTATGCACCGATTGGGATTCGAAGAGAAAGACATCCCGCAACTGATTCGCCGGTTAAAGAACCAGAATGCACTGATTCCCCGCTCTGTCTTTTCCCATTTCGTAGGCAGTGATTCTGCCCAGTTCGACGCTTTTACCCGGCAGCAAATAGAACGATATGAAAAGATGTCAAAGGAACTGCAAGATGCATTCCCGCACAAAATACTGCGCCATATCTGCAACACAGCCGGTATCGAACGCTTCCCCGGTGCACAGTTCGACATGGTTCGTCTTGGCATCGGATTGTATGGAATCAGTCCGATCGATAACTCAATCATCAACAACGTGAGTACCTTGAAAACAACGATTCTCCAAATACGGGACGTGGCGGAAGAAGATACTGTAGGTTATAGCCGCAAAGGGCATCTGATACGCCCCTCACGTATCGCTGCTATACCCATCGGATATGCCGACGGCCTGAACCGCCATTTGGGATGCGGACATGGCTATTGCCTTGTCAATGGCAAAAAAGCCCCATACGTAGGAAATATCTGCATGGATGTGTGCATGATCGACGTAACGGATATTGATTGTAGAGAAGGTGATCAAGCTATCATCTTCGGTGACGAATTACCGATTACCGTCTTATCGGATGCGCTCGAAACCATCCCTTATGAAGTATTGACAGGCATTTCAACCCGGGTCAAGAGAGTATATTATCAAGATTAACTCCAAAAGATTCAGTCGGAAAAGTGAAAAGTAACGGACATTAACCTCCTGCAGCTTTTCACTTTTCGTTTTTATGAGCCCGGTTTTCGCTTTTATGATTCTGCCTTTCTTTTTTCATTCAAAATAGTCTATCTTTGCACACAAACTAATACAATACCGTTATGACAAACCTTTTTTTATTAGGATTCATGCCCAGTGGTTCCGAATGGATTATCATCCTGTTGGTTATACTCTTGCTTTTTGGTGGTAAAAAGATTCCCGAACTGATGCGCGGGCTCGGCAAAGGAGTGAAAAGTTTTAAAGAAGGGGTGAATGAAGCCAAAGAGGAAATAAACAAAGCAAAAGAAGAAATCGACGAACCGGAAAACAAAGAAAAGAAAGATAACTGATATCCTGTTTTGTTTCCGTCTCTTACATGAGATGAAAATAGAACGAAAGTAAATTTCAACCGCCTTTCTCTTAATAATGGCAGAAATTAAAGAACTGACTTTTTGGGATCACCTGGATGAACTGCGCCGGGTGCTGTTTCGAATTATAGGTGTATGGTTTGTTTTGGCTGTAGGCTATTTCATTGCTATGCCCTATCTGTTCGACCATGTCATTCTGGCTCCCTGCCACAACGATTTCATCTTTTACCATCTTCTGCGGGACATCGGACAGGCATTCGACCTTACCGATGACTTCTTTACCCGTGAGTTTAAAGTCAAGCTGGTAAATATCAATCTGGCAGCACCTTTTTTTATCCACATGTCCACCGCTTTCTGGATGTCTGTAGTCACTGCCACACCTTATTTGTTTTTCGAGATATGGCGTTTCATCCGTCCTGCCCTTTACCCTAATGAACGGAAAGGAGTCCGCAAAGCCCTGACCATCGGCACGGTCATGTTTTTTATCGGAGTCCTTTTAGGTTATTTTATGGTCTATCCGCTCACCCTTCGTTTTCTCTCTACCTATCAACTCAGCGCAGAAATAGAGAATCAGATCTCCCTGAACTCTTACATCGACAATTTTATGATGCTGGTGCTCTGCATGGGGCTGGCTTTCGAACTACCTTTGGTAACCTGGTTGCTTTCCTTGCTTGGATTGGTAAACAAATCATTCTTACGAAAATACCGGAGACATGCCATTGTCCTGATTGTCATCGCTGCTGCTGTCATTACTCCAACAGGAGACCCTTTCACACTCAGCATCGTAGCTATTCCCCTCTATCTGCTTTATGAAATGAGCATATTGATGATTAAAGACAAAAACCGCTCGTAGATCCTGGTTACCTACTCTTCTTTGCATATATCAGTTTCTCTCGATACGGCTTGAATATCAAGCCACAATTCATTTATTCCATTATCATACAAGAAAAAAGCATACTTCTTGATTCATACTAACTATACTTTCCATATATTTGCAGTATTCAACACACATCACATCTTTAATGATGAAAATAAAAAAACGATAAGACAATACGAAATTATGATTAATACTTTAATATCGTTGAGATTCATATTTGCAATAATGGTTTTTGGAGCACATTGCTATGTTATAGACAATGTTTTCAATACCCATTTTTTCAAAGAGGGATTTGTAGGCGTCAGCTTCTTTTTTGTGCTAAGCGGCTTTATTATAGCATATAATTATCAAGAGAAACTGAAAGACAACAAAATAGACAAACGCACTTTCTGGGTAGCACGCATTGCGCGTATTTATCCTTTACATTGGCTGACATTGTTTATTGCTGCTATTTTAGGGAGTTACGTTATAGCATCGGGAACTTTAGATTGGCTTAAGCATTTCTTAGCTTCGCTCACTTTGACAAATGCTTATATTCCCAGAGCCGACTACTTTTTCTCTTTCAACAGCCCTTCATGGAGTTTATGCTGTGAACAGCTTTTTTACATCTGCTTCCCATTCCTTATACCTTTAGCAAAAAATTACAAGTATTTGCTTTCTGTTTTTGGAATTGTAGCGATACTAATGGTCGTCGGCATGTACTTTACTCCGGAAGATGAAATAAAAGGCTTCTGGTATGTCAATCCAATTACCCGATTTCCGGATTTCATTGTCGGCATGTTACTGTTCCAATTGTATGAACGCTTGAAAAACAAGAATATCACTGCCTTGCAAGGAAGTATCATTGAAATCTCATCTATTATCTTATTTTTAATTTTCTACCTCTATGCCGCCGATATACCTAAAGTATACCGATATTCATGTTATTATTGGCTCCCTGTTGCGGTGATTCTGATTAGTTTTTCACTTCAGAAAGGTATCTTTTCCCGCATTTTATCCAACCGTTTTCTAGTGATAGGGGGAGAAATCAGTTACAGTTTTTATTTGATCCATCTATTTGTCTTACTGACATATTCAGAATGGCAAAAAGAAAATAATCTTCATACGGAATGGTACATTTCCGTCCCGATTCTATTCAGTATCATCATTCTATTAAGCCTGCTTTCTTACTACTATTTTGAGAAGCCTATGAATAAACGAGTAAAAACATTACTAAACAGATAGTTCACAAAACAAATTGCCTACAGAAACTCCGATATCGAAGTAATGATACTTTCGTACACATTTTCATCCGTCCGCATGAAAATCCGGGAATTATCATGTATTTTTGCTGTATGGAAAATGAGGTAAACGAATCTTTTGAAATCCTGCTTGCAGCCTGTCGGACAGCAGACAGCAATCTGGCGGTGGCTTACAAACAGTTGCGTGATTTGCTCGAACGATTGTGCCGGGCACAAATGCAGGATGAAAGTCTTCAGATGACTGACCTTTCGGCACGGATCAGTTTTGTGTCGGCACGGGCAGGGCTGACAATTGTTGAACAAAACCGATTACACACTTTTCGCCTGACCTCAAACGCTATTCTCAATCGAAAAGAGGAACCTGTACGCGAAAAGTTACTGCGGGATGCCAAGACACTTGCCTTCTTTATACGTAAACTTTACGAAGTCGAGATTCCCGGCGAACTCTACCACTTACTGCCGCGTGCCGACGCAACTTACCTCGTAGCACCTCCGGCTAAAAAGCGAATAGAGCGAATGCGTGTATGCTATCAATATGCCGACGAGCAGTATCTATATGTAACCCCGGTCGATACCATTGCTGACGAATATCTGAGGATACGTTATAATGTGCCGCAGATCAACGAGGAGTTTGCTCAAACCTGCGAAATTTTATGGTGTCATGCACAACTCAACCTACTTGATGTGGCCATTGACGAAACCGGTGTCCTGACTCCTTCGTTCATCGTACTCGAACCGGATTACTTAATCGACATCAGTTCGTTGGCAGAATGTTTTCGTGATTACGGCCATCATCCCGCCAACTATGTACTGGCCCGCCTCCAACCCATCGACAATGCCCGGCCATTATTACTGGGAAACATAGCCAACCTTTTCCTGGACGAATGGATTCATGCAGAAAACGAACCGGACTACAGAGAGTGTATGCAAAAAGCCTTTCGCCGTTACCCGATTGAACTGGCTGCCTGCACCGACCTACGTGACAGAGAGAAGGAACGACAGTTCTTTGACGATTGCAAACTACACTTCGAACATATCCGCGAAGTGGTGACAGACACCTTCCGTGCACCGGGCTATGAATTGGATAAGACTGATGCAGTGCTCGAGCCCTCGTACATTTGCGAAGCATTGGGACTGCAAGGACGATTGGACTACATGCAGCGTGACATGTCATCGTTTATTGAGATGAAATCGGGGAAAGCAGACGAATTCTCCATCCGCAACAAAGTAGAGCCCAAAGAAAACAATAAAGTACAAATGCTGCTCTACCAGGCAGTGCTGCAATACTCGATGGGAATGGATCATCACCGGGTAAAAGCCTATCTGCTCTACACACGCTACCCTTTACTTTATCCGGCACGTCCGTCGTGGGCCATGGTGCGCCGGATCATCAATCTGCGCAACCGGATCGTATCTGATGAATATGGAATCCAGTTACGAAACAGTGTGGAGTATACCGCCTCCAAACTCCAAGCCATACGTTCCGACATACTCAACGAACGAGGATTATCCGGCCGGTTCTGGGAACAATATCTCCGCCCGTCCATCGATAATCTATCGCAGAAACTGGCTTCACTTACCCCGCTGGAACAGTCGTACTTCTACGCACTCTATAATTTCATAACCAAAGAGCTGTATACTTCCAAGTCCGGAGACGTCAATTACGAAGGACGTACCGGCTCAGCCGCCCTGTGGCTATCTACCCTGACAGAGAAATGCGAAGCCGGTGAGATTCTTTACGATCTGCGCATCAAAGAGAATCATGCTGCCGATGAACATAAAGCATATATCCTCCTTGAGCAAAGGAAAGAGGGATACGGAGAAAATAAACTATCCCCGGAACCTAACGAAATATCCTCTGAGGTAGAAAAAGGAGCACAGGCCTTGCCTAATTTCCGTCAGGGGGATGCCATTGTACTTTATGAACGCAACCGGAACGAAGATAACGTCACCAATAAGATGGTATTCAAAGGCAATATCGAGTTCATCACAGAAGAAGAGATAGGTATACGCCTGCGTGCCACTCAGCAGAATAGTTCCGTGCTTCCGCCGGACAGCCTCTATGCAATAGAGCACGACACAATGGATACTACCTTCCGGAGCATGTACCAGGCATTATCGGCTTTCGCTTCGGCAACCAAAGAACGGCGTGATCTTTTATTGGCACAACGAATGCCCGAATTCGAGTACGGACTTGACAAACAGATTCTAACCGCCCCGGACGATTTTACACGGGTCACACTAAAAGCACTGGCTGCCAAAGACTTTTTCCTATTGGTAGGACCGCCGGGAACGGGCAAGACCTCATGCGCCTTGAAAAAAATGGTGGAAACTTTCCATTGCGAAGCGCAGACCCAAATCCTCCTGCTCTCGTATACAAACCGGGCTGTGGACGAAATCTGCAAAGCCATCTCATCCATTCGGCCGGAGGTCGACTTTATTCGTGTCGGCAGTGAGTTGTCTTGTGACGAAGCTTACCGGCATCATCTGATTGAAAACGAACTTTCTCTTTGTACCCGCCGCTCGGAAGTAGCAGAACGCATCGCCCGTTGCCGTATCTTTGTAGGCACAGTTGCTTCCATCTCCGGAAAACCCGAACTGTTCCGCCTGAAGAGATTCGATGTAGCCATTATCGATGAAGCGACCCAAATCCTGGAACCTCAACTATTAGGTATCCTATGTGCCCGGAGCGAAAATGGAGAGAATGCCGTCGGCAAGTTCATACTGATCGGTGATCATAAACAATTGCCTGCCGTCGTATTGCAAAATACCGAACAATCGGAAATCTACGATGAAGGCTTACGTAGCGCCGGACTGAAAAATCTCAAGGATTCTCTTTTCGAACGCCTCTACCGCACCCTGCAAACCTCTTCCGAGGATCTCTTTCCCGACTCAGCATCGGTATCAGCTCCGAACCATCGCTCCTTCGACATGCTTTGCAAACAAGGACGTATGCATCCGGAAGTAGCTCATTTTGCCAATCAGGCATTTTATGAAGGACGCCTGTTACCGGTGGGATTGCCTCATCAAATGGAAGACAACCAAGATGTGCAACGAATGGTTTTTCTACCTTCCGAACCCGAACCTCAAGGTACATCGGCCAAAGTCAACCATTCCGAAGCACGGATCGTCGCCCGAATCGCAGCCGACGTTTACCAGCAATATGGTGGAACATTCGACGGAATGCGTACTCTGGGTATCATTACTCCCTATCGGAGTCAGATCGCATTAATAAGAAAAGAGATTGTCAAAATGGGTATTCCGGAACTAAACTCCATTTTAGTCGATACGGTAGAAAGGTTTCAAGGCAGCGAACGGGATGTGATAATCTATTCTTTCTGTGTGAACTATCCTTATCAACTCCGTTTCCTTTCCAACCTGACAGAGGAAAACGGAGTATTCATAGATCGAAAACTAAATGTCGCATTGACAAGAGCACGCAAGCAAATGTTCATCACCGGGGTTCCCCGATTATTGGAACAAAACCCGATTTATGACAGTTTGATAAAATTAATAAAACAATAGGAACCGTTATCTTAATTTTGCAGTCCTTAGCTTTTATTCTTTCTTTCTGAACTTCGTTAACACCTCAGTATATTGCAAACCGCTATATTTGCACTACGTTTTTTTCATAGAGATTTAGATTTAAGGTTAGAAGAATTGTGGAAGTCGTGAGACTTCCCTTTTTTTCATCTTAAAGTTTGCTTTCTTTTTGAGCAAAAGCATAAAAAGAAAGTAAACCTAAAAAGCCCCTTCGTGAGAAGAGGCTTTTTTTTATGCTTCCATTCGGCAGATACAGGGTTCGATCATCTCCTTATGGCTTTGAACGGGTCACCGCAGTGAATCTTAATTCACTATAATTATTCCTCCCACACCAGATAGGCCGAAACCAACCAGTGGTTCAATTTATTGCCATCCACAGCCTGAGCTTCGGGAATACTGACTGTAAAAGTATGCTTGCCGGGAGCAAGTGTACCGATAACAGCCTCTTCGGGTACAACATCCGAACCGGGACACCAGTTGGAACGGGATAGGTCTGAAGAAGCCAGAGGTTCTTCCACTTCTTTCTCCGTATATCCTTTCTCACCAATATAAGAAGCCAAGCGCTTAATCAACCAAACACCGGTAGCCGGATTGAAACGACGGAAAGAAGCACAATCATCACGCCAAGGGATGAAGTTGAGCACCTCTTTTCCATCTACAGAAATGATATTGCGTTTTTGCACGAATTCATCCCCGCCGCTATGTCCGCCATGTCCGGTCACTATATATTTTAACCGGATATTTTTGGCACCTTTCGGAACTGTAAAATCAGTAGATACATCTCTCCGGGCAAAGATATCGGGATAACTTTGTCCCATGTAGTAAACCGTATTCATCAACGGCTCCACATGACGTTTTGGAAGTACGTCACAAGCCAGACGACTCTCTTTTACGTCGATATCCGCATTGACCAAATATCCTTCAGAAGTCCATGTATCGATATAAATACCGACATAGGCTTCGCCTTCAAGCAACGGATAAAGATCGGTTATATCTTGTTGCCAGGTGACATTACTTTCCCATTTGGGGATATAGACCGGACGACGTTTACTACTCAGCGAATCATTATTATTGCTATAGTGTCCTACACCGAACGGAGTCATGAAACGCATCAGCTCCACTGTGGGTAAATAATCCTTTCCGGGAACAATACCTACCATTTTCTCCAGCTTCAAACTATCTACCGAAGGAAACTTCATGCCGTCACGGGCAATAGTCAGTAGGTTAATAGCCAATGATTTAGGCAATACAAAGCAAGAACCCGATTTGTCCCAACGATCCCCATTGGAGACAAGGGTTACTTTCAGGCTTACCGACACATTTCGTTTGTATTCGGGAAGAGTAATCTTTTTCAGAATGATACGTCCGTTGACCAAATGGTATACGCCCGTACCATCTGCTTCATTATAATTATCAGGATACGTATCGGGAGAGAAACGCACATTCACATTTTCAAAAACCGGAATATGAAGATCGCCTTTAGCGGGCAGATTTTTATGCCCGCCCGCCCATACCGGAACAGAAAGGAATAAAGAAACGAATAAAGAAGTTAATCTGATATTCATAAGAATTTATTTTTTTATTTAGTTACTTTCAATCACTTGTCCCACTCCGCGATAAAGCTTGATAGGGCCGTCCAGCAATACGGCAATCACAGTGATCTGCTCATCCTGTACACGTTCGGGTATATCAATATAGAGGTTTCCGGGCACCTCGCTCCAGTAGTTCTTATTATAAACCTTATATGGCAGCATAGCTCCATTCCCCACTACCCATACACGATTTACCTTATTGACAAGACCTTTCACTTCGATCGGGCCATTAGGCTTATAGGGTAAATAGAGGTAAAGGATGTCACCCGCTTTATTCAGTGTGGTATATCCCTGAAAATGTTCGCACGGGATGCCGGCACGTGTTTCGTAGATAGCTTCTTTATGCTTCTTAGTCCAACGGCCGAATTCTTTCAGAACAGCAATCTGTTCGGCAGGAATAGTTCCATCTTCCTTCGGACCAATATCCAATAGCAGATTCCCTCCCATACTGAGACAATCGACAAAAGTACGCAACAGCATAAACGGAGTCTTATAATTAGTGTCGGCATGCTGATACCCCCATGAATCGTTCATGGTCATACAAAGCTCCCAATACTTGTCGGCAGGACGTACTACAGGAACTCCCTGCTCGGGTGTAGCATAATCGCCATACCCCTGAATACGGGAGTTTACTATAACATTCGGGTTAGTAGAACGCAACAGGTTGATGATGCCCTTCGAATCCCAAGCCTCAGCAGTTTGTTCCCAGTCTCCGTCAAACCAGTAAAGATCAGGTTTCCAAGTTTTGTTTAACTCGGAAAGCTGTCCAAAATTAAACTTAACAAACTTAGCCCAACGATCCGGATCGTTTTTGTAACGTACTTCCGTACGGGTTTTGTTGGGATAGTCCGGATGTGACCAGTCAAGCAGCGAATAGTAGAACCCGAGCTTCAGCCCTTGTTTACGTACTTCCTTCACAAAAGGAGCAATCAGGTCACGCCCGGCAGGAGTACTTTTCACAGTACTGAGGTCACCCGCCTTCGTATCCCAAAGAGCTACGCCATCATGATGCTTGGTGGTAATGACCGTATAACGTGCACCACTTTCTTTAATCAGTTTCACCCACTCCTGAGGATTATAGGCCGATGCCGTAAAGCCTTTTTCCTGAGCCATATACTCTTCATAAGGAAGATAGTTATTGAAGAATGACCAGCTCTCTGATACTCCGTTCACGGCATAGATTCCCCAATGGATAAAGATTCCTAACTTGGCCTGGGCAAACCATTCCATTCTTTTCTCTTTCTGAGCAGCAGTTTCTTCAGTAGAAGCAGTTTGGGCTTTCAGCCCGAATCCTAGGAGAAACAAGGCAATAAGGGTAATGATCAATCGGTTGTTTTTCATTTTATCTCAATTATATTTTGTCTCAATTAAGGCAAAGATAAAATATCTATCTTAAAATACAAAATAAAAGGAAGAACATAAAAGCAAGCCGATTCTTCCGGCCTCACCCACCAACCGAGACACATACGGAGTCAGCACTCCAAACAAATCACTAATAATTTACAATTACAATCTTACAAAGAATATATCCCCTGCACATATATTCAGATTCATCCGAAGAAAAAGAGCTATAACAGCCACCTCCTCCCAATTATAGAACAAACATAGTCGTGTGCGAAAACGATAATTATTGTGTTCGATAACGAAATTATTATTCCTTTTAGTGTATTTATCATAAAAAGATCCCTTGAAGCATCAAATTAAATAGCAGTTATTATTGGATAAAATCAAATAATGTGTATTTTTGGTCCGAAATTAAACCTGAAAATTTTAAATCAAATAGTATGAGTACACTCCAAAATGCAATGGGGAAAATGACAAACTACAGATGGACGATTTGCGCCATGTTATTTTTCGCAACAACTATAAACTACCTTGATCGCCAAGTACTATCGCTGACCTGGGACGAATTTATCAAACCCGAATTTCATTGGAACGAGTCACATTATGGCATCATTACTGCTGTCTTTTCTATTGTATATGCCATTTGTATGCTGTTTGCTGGCCGGTTTATCGACTGGATGGGAACAAAGAAAGGTTACCTTTGGTCCATCGGTATATGGTCGGCCGGTGCCTGCCTTCACGCTTTCTGTGGAATTATAACCGAAGAATATGTAGGAATGCATAGCGCAGCCGAACTAATCGCTGCTACCGGTGATGTAGTAGTGGTACTTGCCACCATAAGCATGTATTGTTTTTTAGTCGCACGCTGTATTTTAGCACTCGGTGAAGCCGGCAATTTTCCGGCTGCCATTAAAGTTACCGCCGAATATTTCCCGAAAAAAGACCGGGCTTACGCTACTTCCATTTTTAATGCCGGAGCTTCTATCGGTGCCCTGATTGCCCCTCTCAGCATTCCATTACTGGCTAAAGCCTGGGGATGGGAAATGGCATTCGTCATCATCGGTGCTCTTGGCTTCGTGTGGATGGGATTTTGGGTATTCATGTACACAGCTCCCTCTAAAAACAAATTTGTAAACTCAGCCGAACTCGAATATATCGAGCAAGACAAACATGAAACCTACACAGCAACTGTAAAAGAGAACGAGGAAAAGAAAAGTATGACTTTCCGGCAATGTTTCACCTACAGACAAACCTGGGCATTTGCATTCGGTAAGTTTATGACGGATGGAGTGTGGTGGTTCTTCCTTTTTTGGGCACCTTCTTACCTGAATACCCAGTTCGACATCAAAACCTCCGAAGGATTGGGAAGAGCATTGATCTTTACACTTTACGCTATAACAATGTTATCGATCTATGGAGGGAAACTCCCTACGATCATCATTCATAAAACCGGGCTAAACCCGTATGCCGCACGTATGAGAGCTATGCTGATCTTTGCATTCTTTCCTCTGTTGGTATTACTTGCCCAGCCATTAGGAACCATCTCTCCCTGGTTTCCGGTTATTATGATCGGTATCGGGGGAGCTGCCCACCAATCATGGTCGGCTAATATTTTTTCTACCGTAGGCGATATGTTTCCTAAAAGCGCCATTGCCAGCATCACCGGTATTGGCGGTATGGCAGGAGGAGTAGGTTCTATGATTCTCCAGTATTCAGCCGGCGAGCTGTTTGTACATGCCGACAAAACTCAAATGGTATTTATGGGCTTTATCGGGAAACCGGCTGGTTATTTCGTTATCTTTTGTATCTGCTCGGTAGCCTACCTGATTGGATGGATCGTTATGAAGGCATTAGTTCCTAAATATAAACCCATTATCCTGAATTAAAAACCAACTTAAAAGAAGGATTAACTTTTAGGAATGAAGTCGAAAGTCTTTCTCAACACAGATCAACAGATTACAGTAACCTACAATGTGCAGATTATCAATCCGGCCGATCTTCTCATAGTGTAATCTGTTAATCTGTGATGAGCTTTCTTTCCTTCAAATTTATTCATTTATTCTCCATATATTTTGAAGGGGGCACACCAAATTGTTCCGTAAAGTGCTTCCTTAATGTCCGGGCATCACTGAATCCTACTTTTTCGGAAATCTCCTGAATGGAGTAACGATTCTCCATAATCAACGAAGCAGCCTTACTCACCCGCACACTCCGGATCATATCGACCACAGATAACTCACTGCGTTGCTTTACCTTCCGGTATAAAGTAGGTTGGCTCATGTGAAGTTGTTCGGCCAACATCTTAACGTTGAAGTTCTCATTAGACAGATTCTTCTCAACCACGTGAATGAGTTTTTGTATAAATTCGTCATCTGCCTCTTCATCTTCAACCGATTCTCGTTTCAACATCAATGCTTTGGTATAAATGCGTTTCAGACGTTCGCGCTGAAGAATCAGGTTCTCTACCTTTGCTTTCAATACTTCCGGATTGAAAGGCTTCATCATATAGTCATCCGCCCCACTATAAGATCCTTGCAATACATCTGCATCTTCTGCCTTGGCCGTCAACATCAGGATAGGAATATGAGCGGTCTCTTGCCGTTCACGTATCTCCCGGCAACAGGCAAACCCATCTTTAACCGGCATCATTACATCCGAGATAATCAGATCGGGTATCTCATTGGTAGCAATCCGGACCCCTTCCTCACCATCAGCCGCTTCAAGTACCGTGTATTTTGTCACAAACAAAGAGCGAATATACTGACGGACATCTACATTATCTTCAACAATCAGCAATGTTTTCTTTGTGACCGGAACTCCTTCTTCCAATTTTTCCTGTACAGATAGAGGTTGAAACTGCGGTTCCGTTTCATGCCCGCGATAATCTACTATTTCATATAAATCACCAGTAAAGTGAGATTTACCTTCCGGTATCAATAATACGAATGTAGAACCTTTTCCCGGCTCACTATCAAGAATGACCTGTCCATGATGCAGATCCATCGTATTTTTCACAATCCGCAGTCCAATGCCTACTTTGGTAGAGAAAGCCGGTGAATTATCACCCGTAATGAAAGAGTCAAAAATGCGCTTCTGAAACTCATCCGGTATTCCCTCACCCGTATCCGATACTGTTATCTGGCAAAAAGGCTTTCCATCCTGCTCCATACGGGTAAGAGTGAGCAATACCTCTCCATTGGGAGAAGTGTATTTAAAAGCATTAGATAGTAGATTTCCGACCGACGAAGTTATTTTCTCCGTATCTATCCATAGGAAAACAGGATCTTCCGGAAGTCTTACCTGAAATGTACATCCTTTTATCCCTGCCATTTGGCGAAAAGACTCTGCTACTTCTCTCACTAGCTCCACAATATCCGCTTCTGACAAACGCAGTTTCACCATCCCGGCCTCTATTTTTTGTACATAGAGCAACTGATCGACCAGTGTATGTAGCGAGGAGCTGTTTTTATACATGGTATATAGCTTGCTATACAGTGGATCGGATGCCTTTATGTGTTCCAATAATTCCTGTAATGGGGCAAGAATCAAGGTTAGCGGCGTACGTAGTTCATGTGCCGCACTTGTAAAAAAGTTCTCACGCTCCATCCGGATTTGTCGCTCTTTCTCACGCTCTAAGTTTACTGACAGAAGTTCATGTTCCATGCGCATTTCACGTTCCATACGCATCTGACGATGTTTGACAAGACGAATCAAATAAGCCACACCACCGGCCAATAACAGTAAAATAAATAATCGGAAAGGCAATGTACGACTCCAATGCGGTAGAATATGTATTTGGAGTGATGTAACCTTTCCATCTTTCCCGTCAGGATAAATATTCTTCACTTCAAATGTATAATCCCCTTCGGGTAAGTTCATATAAGTAGCCTTCTCTCCATCGTTAGAAACCAACCAATGCGTCTGATATGGTAATAAGCGGTAATTGTACTTCTGTTGTTCCTCTGCATAAGAAAGATTATTAAAAGATAAAACAAAGTCACGATTTTCATTATTCAAAGTAATCGAACTAGTATATGAAATGCCTTCTGCCAATACAGTCTGCCCATTTATTTTATCCCCAATCCCTACAGGACGACCATCTACCTCAAGTCCAGTAATAAGAACCTGATCTTCATCCAAATGACCATCCACGTCATCCGGATCAAAATAAGTGAGCGATTTATTATTGCCAAAAAATAGTGTATGATCAGCAAGTAATGCCGAACGATTGCTTCCACTTATATAATAATTATAAAAAAGGTGCTGATGCCTACTGTAACGAGAGACTCCCGAATTACTTCCCAACCAAATATGTCCTCGGTTATCTTCAACCAGACATCCTATAAAATTACTACATAATCCATTTCTAGTTGTATAATACTCACGTATTGCATCCTTTTTAGGTGAAAGAATAGCGAAACCATCCATATAACCTACATATACATTACCATCAGAAGATACTAACAAAGAACGAACCGAATTATTTTTGATATTCGCTTTCTTCTCATAGCCTGTCTCTAAAGACATCTCTCCTCTAGAATCAATTTTCAATTTGCAAACTCCTGCATTACTTGTACCTAACCATATAGTTCCGTCCTTCGTGCCGGCAATAGCTCGTATACAAATAGGAGTAGGGTCCTTAAACAAAATCTCAATAGGGATTTTTTTGCAAAATCCAGAATCTATATTCAATTTCCAAACTCCATCATTAGTACCTACCCATAAATTTCGATTAGTATCCCAATATAATGCCCAAATTGACACAGTATTCACTTTACCTCTATCTTGTAAAAAATGTAATCGAAATTGTTTTGTTGCCTCATTATATGAAGTTAATGTTCCATCCCTATTTCCAAACCAAAGTGAACCTCTATTATCATTAATGGCACAAAGAACTGTATTTTTACTTTGAATATCCGGAGTACCAACCCTAGTAAAATTCATTCGTCTTCCTGGTTCAAAAGGTTGCTCACTTTTCATAATCCCTTGATGAAACGTAGCCATCCAAACATATTTTCTATTATCCATGACTATACCACAAATTTCATTATGCCTCTCTTGATGAAATTGGTTATAAAATTGTGACCGTAGATCAGAATAAATCACTCCTCCCCCATTAGTACCTATCCAAACAATCCCGCTGGGGTCGTAATACGCTGAAATCATTCTTGTTTCTAAGTTGCGGTGAAGTTGTGAAGCTGTATTATAGTATATTTCTGTCATCATTCTTTTCGGATCATTCTTATCCTGAAATAATAAAGTATACCCACTCCAAGTCACTGCAAGATAACGATTATTATTAATTGGAATAACTTGAAAAACATCTGTATGGGATAGACTGTTTTCTTTATTATTTTCCTTATAAGTAATTCTGTCTATATACCCAGAAGAAACGTAATAACGCAGAATACCGTGTCCAATAGTAGAAACCCATACCACTCCTTTATCATATAATACCGAAGTTGCATCCCAAGTTTTATTTTTCCACAAAGATATCTTTTTAGATTTCTCCGAAGATTCAGGCTGAAACAATAGCAAATTTCCTTGCTGTGTAACCAAACATAACATTTCATGATTATCAGTATAACACATTGCACAGAAATTATCACCAGAATCAATCAAATCTTTATACTGTTTCTCACATTTCAATTTAATCTGAACAACCTCTCCTTTCTCATTTTTAACTTCTTCCTGTGTATATAGATATAATTTATTCCCTGACAGTCCCCAAAAAGAGTTATTATCTAGAGGTAATAAGTGAGAGACATGTACAGAACTATAATCCGTTGCATGGACGATCGGTATAAATTTCTCCAGCGACCGAGCAAAACAATATAAAGTATTTCCAGCGATAACTCCCAAATATCGATCTGACATCTCTACAATTTCGGAAACATACATATACGCTGGTGAAGAAGAGAAGTTTTTTATTAATTTACCATCATAACGGCTCAAGCCATTATTAGTACCAAACCACATAAAGCCATCCCGATCTTTGTAGATAGATGTAATAGTATTATCCGCCAGCCCATCCTGCATGGTTAACAGACGAATATCTCTATCAAAAAAAGCATAACCAGAAACGACCGGACAATTACATATAAACAAAACCAATAAAAAGAGATTTAGCTTCTTCATATTAATAATCAATTTATTGCAAAAGAACGAAATAAAGCCTAAACATACAAAAGAGATTCAAAAAAAACATGGTATTGAATTAAACGTGTATGCTGAATGATATAGACATGCCCCTACGTAATCTCTCAATCCCTGTACATTTGCCATGTAATTAAACCTTATGTATAACTTTAAATAAGAAACGAATGAAAAAAATTTCAATCTTATTCATGTTGTTGCTTGGCATTACTACATTATATGCACAGCAATTGAACATTACGGGTACTGTGATTGACAAAAAGCTCAACGAGCCAATCATCGGTGCCACAGTCCAAGTAAAAGGGACGAACAATGGATCCATCACGGACATGGAAGGTAAGTTTTCATTGAAAAACGTTAGCAAAGGAGGTATACTGACTGTTTCCTACATAGGTTACACCACTCAGTCAATTCCTCTCAATGGTACACAAACATCCTTCAGGATTGAGTTAAGTGAAGATTCAAAAACTCTTGATGAAGTAGTGGTAGTAGGCTTCGGTACTCAGAAAAAAGTAAATCTGACCGGAGCGGTTACAAGTGTAGATACCAAAGCACTAGCATCACGTCCGGTATCACAAGTCGGTCAAGCCCTGCAAGGTGTAGTTCCAGGCTTAAATCTATCGACTCCTGATTTAGGGGGACAGTTGGGACAAACAATGAACGTAAACATCCGCGGAACAGGAACCATTGGTAAAGGATCAAGTGCCTCACCACTTATACTGATTGATGGAATGGAAGGCAATATGAATAATCTGAATCCAGAAGATATTGAAAATATTTCTGTCTTGAAAGATGCTGCTTCTTCTTCCATCTATGGTTCACGTGCTGCATTCGGTGTTATCTTAATCACTACAAAGAAAGGAAAAGCGGGCAAAATGCAAGTGAACTATAACAATAGTTTCCGCTATTCCGGACCAACCAGCCTTCCTAATCAACTTGATTCCTATCGTTTTGCCAATTATTTCAATGATGCAGCCATTAATCAAGGAGGAAGTGTGATCTTTGATGAAGAGACCATTGACCGTATCCAAAAGTATATGGCAGGCGAGATTACAACCACCACCATAGCTAACGGTACCAACTGGCATTTCCACGAAAAAGCAAATGATAACGTAAACTGGTGGAAAAAACATTTTCAATGGGCCTGGTCAAACGAACATAATATCAGTTTAAATGGAGGAACAGAGAAGTTACAATACTATGTTTCAGGGAGCTACTTAAACCAAGATGGTAATCTTCGTTATGGAAATGATAATTATAAACGTTACAACGCAACAGCAAAAGTCAATACCCAAATCAACAAATATGTAGATTTCAACATTAATACCAAATTTGTTCGTTTTGATCTTGACAATCCAGTATATCTTGAGGAAGGTGGACTTCTTTATCATGACATTGCACGTATGTGGCCTATGATGCCTTTTAAAGATCCGAACGGTTATTATATGAGAAATGGAAAACTCAATCAATTGACTGACGGTGGACGTGCCAAAACACATAATGACAATATTTATCTTCAGGGACAATTAGTTATTCATCCGCTAAAAGGATGGAATATCTATGCAGAAGCAGGTATGAGAGTCATCAACCAAAATAAGCAAACCAACCTTAATCCAATCTATGAGCACGACGTAAACGGTAATCCATTAGCATTGGCTTTCAGCGGAAGTTACTCACCAGGATCTTCATTTGCACGTTCAGCATACCACAATAGTAACTTTTATACGACAAGTGTGTACACCGATTACACATTACAAATAAAAGATCATTATTTCAAAGCTTTAGTCGGAATGAATACCGAAGAATATGTATATCGCGAACTTGCCGCACAACGTCCTGACGTGATTAGTAGTCTCATTCCAGAAATTAGTGCAGCAACGGGAGAAGATAAAATCAATAGTTCAAAATACAATGATTGGTCTACAGCCGGGTTCTTCGGACGTCTCAACTACAGTTACAAAGACCGCTACATGGCTGAAGTAAATGTTCGTTACGACGGATCATCCCGCTTTTTAAAAGATCAACGTTGGAATGTATTTCCTTCTTTCTCTTTGGGATGGAACTTAGCACGTGAATCATTCTTTGAACCAATTAACAACATTATTAATACACTAAAACCCCGCGTATCATGGGGTATGCTCGGTAACCAGAACACAGACTCTTACTATCCGTTCTATTTAACACAAAGTGTAACAGCCAATGGTGGCAATTGGCTAATGGACGGCAGTAGACCAACAACAGCCGGAGTTCCTGGAATGGTCAGCAGTACACTTACATGGGAAAAAATCTATAATACCAATTTAGGCATCGACCTTGGTATGTTCAACAATCGTCTGAACATGACTTTTGAATACTTCATACGTAGAACGAAAGACATGGTAGGTCCTGCAGCCGAAGTCGGTGCAATATTAGGAACTGCTCTGCCAAATACCAATAATGCTGAGTTGAAAAATAAAGGATGGGAACTACAGGCCAATTGGAGAGATAATATTGGAAAAGTTAACTATAATATAGGATTTAACCTTTCTGACAACCGTGCCAAAGTAATTTCATATCCAAACGCTTCTAAAGCCCTATGGGATTCTAATGGAAATACTCTTTATTACAACGGAATGACTATCGGAGAAATTTGGGGGTATGAAACTGAAGGTATTGCCCAAACAGACGCACAGATGACCGAATGGCTGGCTAGCAATGATCAGAGTAAAATAGGTTCAGTTTGGGGTGCAGGTGATATCATGTATCGAGACCTTAATGGTGATGGTATAGTAGACAAAGGAAACAGTACTGCCACAGACCATGGTGATTTAAAGAAAATCGGAAATAGCACTCCACGCCTTCGTTTCGGTTTAAGCTTAGGAGCTGACTGGAAGGGTTTCGATATTCAAATGTTTTTCCAAGGAGTCATGAAACGTGATTTATGGTTGAGCGGACCAATGTTCTGGGGAGCAGATGGAGGAGAATGGCAATCAGTAGGTTTTGACGAACATCTTGATTATTTCCGTCCTGAAAATACAACTTCTATATTCGGAGCAAATTTGAACTCCTACTATCCCAAAGCCTACTTAGGAGACAAAGGAAACAAAAACAAGCAAACTCAAACGCGTTATCTGCAAAATGGTGCTTACATGCGTATGAAAAATTTGCAAATAGGATATACATTCCCCAAAGCTTGGATGAATAAAGCAAAAATTGAAAAGCTCCGCATTTATGTCAGTGGAGAGAATTTATTCACAATCAGTGGTATTGCCGATATGTTCGATCCAGAAGCAACAGCCGGTAACGGATTTAGCAACGGAAAGACTTATCCGCTGTCAAAGACTATTTCATTTGGATTAAATATTACTCTTTAAAAAGCAAGAACAATGAAAAAGAATCTATTATATATTTTTAGTTTAGCAAGTGTTTTATGCTCTTGCAATGACTTTCTCGACAAAGAGCCACTAGATGCCGTACCTACCGACAAATATCTTTTGGCAGAAAGCGATTTAGCAGCCTATTCGGCTAATCTATATGATCAACTTCCATCCCACACTCCAGGCCAATACAGTATGGGAGTATTTGCAACAGACAATAATAGTGACAACCAAGCAGCAAGTAATCCAAACGGTTCATTTGTAAAGGGAGAAACACGTGTGGCTCAAAGTGGAGGTGCTTGGGATTTTGGGAAAATCCGGAATGTCAATTATTTCATCAATAAGGTACGTCCCCGACTGGAAGCCGGTGAACTTAGTGGAGTAGAAGCTAACAATATGCACTATCTGGGAGAAATGTATTTCTTTCGCGCTTATATTTACTTTACTAAATTAGTTGCACTCGGTGATTTCCCTATCTTAAAACATTGGATTTCGGAAGATTATGAAACAGTTAGAGAGGCAAGTAAACGGCGCCCACGCAATGAAGTAGCACGTTTCATCATACAAGATTTAGATTCTGCTTACTATTATATGAAAGCAACCCCACCAATGAGCAATCGCCTAACCAAAGACTGTGCTGCCCTCATGAAAAGTCGTGTGGCATTATTTGAAGGTACTTGGGAAAAATACCACAAAGGGACCGCACGTGTACCAGGAGGTCCGGGATGGCCAGGAGCAAACAAAGATTATTTAAAGGACTTCACTATCAATATTGATTCTGAAATTAAATACTTCCTGACAGAAGCTAAAACTGCCGCTCAAATAGTAGCTGATAAATACACTTTATTTAACGATTATCCGTCGTTATTCAACAGCCAATCATTAGCTAACGCTTCGGAAGTGTTATTGTGGAGAGCCTACGACGCCAGTTTAACTCCGGCAGTCAACCATTTTGTTGTCGGTTACATCCAACGCAATGGAGGTGGAAATACCGGATGGACTCGTAGTATGATGCAAAGTTATTTGATGGAAAATGGCTTGCCGATATACGCAAACAATTCTGGTTATCAAGGAGATAAAACTTATGAAGCAGTTGCAACCAATCGTGATCCACGACTAACTTATAATACTTTATTACCTGGAGATCTCTTATCTGAAGGGGGAAGTAACATTGAATATCTAGTCAAAGGATATGGTTATTATTATCGTGCACCAATTGTACTTGGACAGGACGAAAACAAATGTCCCACCGGCTATTCAGTAAAAAAGGGATTAGCAACAGATGCCGCACAAGGACCTACACTCCCATCAACTACAGCCTGTGTCATATTCCGTGCAGCAGAGGCATACTTGAATTATATGGAAGCTGATTATGAACTGAATAACTCGCTTGATGCCAACAGTTCCAAATACTGGAAAGCTTTACGAAATCGAGCAGGAATGGATACCGATTTTCAAAAAACAATAGACGCTACAGATCTGAGTAAAGAGATCGATTTTGCCCGCTATTCAGGTTCTGAATTTGTTTCAACCACTTTGTATAATATTCGTCGGGAACGTCGCATCGAATTTGCGGCCGAAGGATTACGCCTAAATGATCTGAAACGCTGGCGTGCACTAGACATGATGCAAGGTTATCACGTAGAAGGATTCGATTTATGGAGTGAAAATTATCAACGTTACAAAACTCCTAGCCCAATACCAGTTGCAGACGTCACTCTCTCTGTCATTAATCTGATTGAATCAGGTAACAATAATGCTAATGTATCAGCTAGATCAGAAAGTCAGTACTTACGTCCTTACCGGATCAATACAAACAACATTGCATACAATGGCTATAATTGGAACCAAAATAAATATTTAAATCCAATTGCTTTTGACCACTTCCGTCTGACGACAGCAGAAGAAGGATCAACCGACTATACAACCTCTACGATTTATCAAAATCCAGGATGGAAGATAGAAACGAGCAGTCTCCCTGAAGGAGATTAGTTTTCAGTAGATTAAATATCTTACTCAAGACAAGATCTCCTCCCCCAAAAAAGGAGGAGATCTTATTATTTTCAATAAAAATTGTATTCTACCCAAAAAAGAGTAACTTTACAGCATTATGAAAAATATCATCCCTCAAGCACTGCTTACCATGCCTATTTTGAGCACTGGACTACAAGCACAAGAAAAGCAACCGACTCCCAATCTAGTCTTCATCATGGCCGACCAATATCGTGGAGATGCCATCGGTTGCATCGGTAAAGAACCTGTAAAGACTCCCCACCTGGACAAGCTTGCCTCCGAAGGAATTAACTTCACCAATGCTATCAGTAGTTATCCGGTATCATCGCCGGCAAGAGGAATGCTAATGACCGGTATGTATCCCATTGGCAGTAAAGTAACCGGGAACTGTAACTCCGAAACCGCTCCTTACGGAGTGGAACTTTCCCAAAACGCCCGCTGTTGGAGCGATGTGCTTAAAGATCAGGGATACAATATGGGATACATCGGAAAGTGGCATCTGGATGCACCCTACAAGCCCTATGTAGACACTTACAATAATCGCGGGAAAGTGGCATGGAACGAATGGTGTCCACCCGAACGTCGCCACGGTTTCGACCATTGGATAGCTTATGGAACATATGATTACCATTTGAAACCGATGTACTGGAATACCACTGCTCCACGAGACAGCTTCTATTATGTCAACCAATGGGGGCCGGAATACGAGGCAAGCAAAGCTATCGAATACATCAACGGACAGAAAGACCAAAAACAACCGTTTGCATTGGTGGTATCGATGAATCCTCCACACACGGGATATGAATTGGTGCCGGACCGATATAAAGAGATATACAAAGATCTGGATGTAGAGGCGCTTTGCAAAGGACGTCCCGATATCCCGGCCAAAGGTACGGAAATGGGAGACTACTTCCGAAATAACATCCGGAACTATTATGCCTGCATCACCGGTGTAGACGAAAATGTAGGGCGAATCATCGAGGCCCTTAAACAAAATAATTTATTTGATAATACGATCGTGGTCTTTACCTCTGACCATGGAATCTGTATGGGTGCTCACGAAAATGCCGGAAAAGATATCTTCTATGAAGAGTCTATGCGTATCCCCATGATTCTATCTTGGCCGGATCAAATAAAACCACGTAAAAGCGACCCGTTGATGATTGCTTTTGCCGACCTATACCCCACACTCCTGTCAATGATGGGATTCAGTAAAGAAATCCCGGAAACAGTACAGACATTCGACCTGTCCAATGAAGTACTGACCGGAAAAAACAAAAAAGATCTTGTACAACCATACTATTTCGTAAAATTCGATAACCATGCAACAGGTTATCGCGGACTCCGTACCGACCGATATACATATGCCGTACACGCAACAGACGGAAAGATCGATAATGTCATTCTTTTCGACCGTACCAATGATCCTCATGAAATGAATAACATTGCCAGCCAACAATTGAAACTTACCCATACATTTAACCGGCAACTGAAAACATGGCTTGAAAAGACCAATGACCCATTTGCCCAATATATAAAACTTAAATAATCATGAACAGAATCAACACCACCCTACTCTTACTTTTTTGCTCAGTCTATTGCTTGGCGCAACAGGCTACTATCCCCGTTCCCAAGCCCTTTCAGTTGAAATGGCATCAAGCGGAAATGGGAGCCGTATTCCATTATGATCTGCATGTGTTCGACGGAGTACGCTACGGACAAGGCAACAACCGCATCAATCCGATAGAAGATTACAACATATTCAACCCTACGGAACTAAACACAGACCAGTGGGTGCTAGCAGCCAAAGCAGCCGGATGTAAGTTTGCCGTACTGACTGCCACTCATGAAACCGGTTTCGGTCTCTGGCAGAGTGACGTAAATCCTTATTGCCTCAAAGCCGTAAAATGGAGAGACGGCAAAGGTGATATCGTCCGTGACTTTGTCAACTCTTGCCGCAAATACGGCTTACAACCGGGTATCTACATCGGTATCCGGTGGAATTCTCTTTTGGGCATACATAACTTTAAGGCAGAAGGAGAAGGAGAATTTGCTCACAACCGGCAAACATGGTACAAACGACTGTGTGAAAAGATGGTGACCGAACTTTGTACCCGTTATGGAGATCTATACATGATTTGGTTTGACGGCGGCGCCGATGATCCTCGTGGAGACGGACCGGACGTAGAGCCTATTGTGAATAAATATCAGCCTAATTGCCTGTTCTATCATAATATAGATCGTGCAGATTTCCGTTGGGGTGGTTCCGAGACCGGTACCGTAGGTTATCCCTGCTGGTCCACCTTCCCCGCTCCCTGTTCACATCACAAACGGATAGAAAGCAATGTCGATCAAATCGAACTGTTGAAGCATGGCGACAAAGATGGAAAATACTGGGTACCGGCCATGGCAGATACTCCTTTACGTGGAGCCAACGGACGTCACGAATGGTTCTGGGAACCGGATGACGAAAACAACATCTATCCATTGAACGAACTAATGGATAAATATGAAAAATCAGTAGGACGGAACGCTACCCTGATTTTAGGCCTGACACCCGACCCGAACGGATTAATACCTACAGGAGACGAACAACGCCTGAAAGAATTCGGTACAGAAATCAATCGTCGCTTCTCTTCTCCATTAGCCCAGACATCGGGACAGAAAAAAAGTTTGACCTTGAAACTGGACAAAAAGCAACCGGTAAACTACTGCATCATTCAAGAAAACATACAGAACGGAGAACGTATCCGCCAATATAAAGTAGAAGCCAAGGTAAATGGAAAGTGGCAAACAGTTTGTTCCGGAGAATCTGTCGGACACAAACGCATCGAAAAATTCGATCCGGTAGAAGCTACGGCATTACGGCTGACCGTACTGCAATCCATTGCATTACCCGATATTATAAATTTCAGTGCTTTTTCTGTCAACTAATTCATACGCATGAAAAGATATTTCATCATAAGTTTGCTTACTTTGGCAAGTACGGTCGCTCCTTTGACGGCTGTATTTGCCCAAAGTTCTTTTATCTACGAAAAAGGTAAATCGTTTAAAGATGTAAACGCCTCTCCAATGCCTCAGGCCATCCGCCTGGACAGAACGGCAGAACCGGTCATTTATGAGAATGCAGTTCCTGAGAATGCAACCACTATATGCTACCGCATCCAACTGCCGTCTTATGTACGGGGGACATTCTTCAGTCGGGATTCCCGCCCCGGAGATTACGAATGGCCCAACAATACCAATCGTCTCTTACCTTGGATGTTCAATCATCTGACAGACCTTACCCGGGACGACTATCCGGGTATTCCTTCCAACGCACGTCCTTCTACACTGGGAGACGCTTTATTGTTGCAACTGACCGATGGAAGCTATCTGTTCACCAAAGCAGTAGCGGGTGATAACAGCCTCAGCTGGTTTCAGGTAAATACCGACGGCTCGCTCAATTTATATGTATCGACATTGGGAACCGACCGGCTCGAACACAAAGTACCGGTAGCACTGGTTCAAAGTGCCGGCAACATTTATCAGGTATTCCGGCAGGCTTACGAAACCCTGATATCCGACCGGAACGTATCGGCCCTGCAAAAGCGCACGGAAAAGAACTATTTTGAGGCTCTGAACTATCTGGGATGGTGTACCTGGGAACATTACCATTTCGATATTGATGAAACAAAAATCCTGAATGACCTGGATGCCATCGAAACCTCCGGAGTTCCTGTACGTTACGTACTGATCGACGATGGTCACCTGGCCAACAAGAATCGTCAACTGACAAGTTTTACCCCCGATCCTCAACGTTTCCCGAACGGATGGGCTCCGATCATGGCACACAAAAACAAAGATAAAATACGTTGGATAGGATTGTGGTATGCCCTCTCCGGATATTGGATGGGAATCTCCCCCGATAATGATTTTCCAACCCATGTAAAAAACAGCCTCTATTCTTTCAATGGAAGTCTTTTGCCCGGTAAAAGCACCCCGAATATCGACACGTTCTACCAGTATTACGTTCACTCTCTGAAAACCCATGGATTCGATTTTCTTAAAGTAGACAATCAGGCATTCACCTTACCGCTTTACATGGGCTCTACTGAAGTCGTACGTCAGGCGAAAGAGTGTAATCTGGCATTGGAAAAGCAAACTCACGCACAGCAGGTGGGACTGATGAACTGCATGGCTCAAAACGTACTTAACACGGACCACACCCTGCATAGCGGAGTTGCCCGTGTCAGCATTGACTATAAGAAATACAATGAGAACATGGCAAAGTCGCATCTCTTCCAGTCATACACCAACACATTACTGCAAGGGCAAACCGTATGGCCGGATCACGATATGTTTCATTCC
>ENA-UENY01000394-UENY01000394.1-human-gut-metagenome-genome-assembly--contig:-NODE-394-length-29613-cov-26.226706_pt1 | contig 29613 bp, 32 predicted proteins | sample MGYA00242886_ERZ507888 | MGnify/ENA primary metagenome ERZ507888 (study PRJEB26167, sample SAMN06115543) | human gut metagenome | host: Homo sapiens | place: China:Chongqing | collected 2014-11-10... | reverse complement strand
ATCACTGTTTTTTGCGGTGAAATGCAGTATTTGGAGAAAATAAAAATCCCTGATAATGATTGATTATCAGGGATTTGCTTGATTTTTCTTTTGTTTTCAGTGATCCGCCTGGGGTTCGAACCCAGGACCCCATCCTTAAAAGGGATGGATAAAATACTGGATTTTAACCACAAACGAAAAACTGTGCTTACAAAGCGTGATTTATATTCGTTTAATGCAAAGATACTGCTTTATTATAAACATCAAAGGGGTACGGGTTTATATTTTACCGATTCATTGAAAGTAACCACGCCTTACCCTCTTTTCCACGACTGGAAGTTATCTAAACCTCTTATTCTTTATTTCCATCTATATAAAGGCTTTAAAGGTAAGTTATATCCTTTGAAGTATTTAAGGAATGTATCTTTCTTTACAATATATGCTGCATCTCCTATAATGCCTTTATATGTATAGTAAGTATGTTCATATTGTCTTATATACTTTGGCTCTTTAATAAGTATCATTTGTATTGCTTCTATAAACAACTTTCTTTTCCCTGCTAAGAAATAATACTTTCTTTCTTTATTATTGTAGTATGTATGTGTATATAAAGTATCTAAGTTTGAATTATTAATACCTGTAGGTCTATTATAGGTATAATTCCAATATTCGAAAAAGAAATTATCATATCTATGTACTTCATTATCTAATTTACATTCAATTATATTATGTTTTCTATCTTTATCAATTAAAATATCATAGTCTTTATTATTATCATTTGGAACAACTGTATTATATCCTTTCTTATATAAATTACCTGCTATAAGTAATTCATTTACTGTACCTACTTTCTTCTTTGGGTTCTCTCTATGCTTTACAAAGTCATTCAATGTATAATATACAATATCTATATTTGTTGGAACTCCAACTAATTTTATATCACTTACTTTTATTTTATTAAGTACTTCTTTATATACTTCTATTAGTTCTTTCATAGTTTTTATGATTTACTAAAATTCTATCTATTATTTATATGAAGCCAATATAAGTAGTATCATTATCTCTTATTTATAAACTGTAGAAATATGGAATTTGTATTTCTAAGAATTTAAAGTATTATAGCCATTTTAATTTGATATATCTTATTTTATATGGTCTATACTATCAATATTTTCAATTTATAGATATATCTACTTTAAATTATATAGATAGTGAACATAGTGCAATATGGATGGTATAGTAGTTAGTGCAATATGGATGGTACACTTATAAATACCTATACACTATAAATACCTATTTAGTAGTCTCACACGTTGCACGTGTTCGCCTAATGGCTATTTTCTTTATATGTTCTTTCACTTGTACTCATTTATTAGACTTTAGATATATTTTTAAAGTTAAACCATATAAAAGAAGAATAGCCAATTTATTTTGGATAAATATAATTAATTCGGAATATCTTCTTTTAAATGGTTAAGTTCTAATAATAAACAAAAAAGAATACTATAATACTATCTCATATTTTATTTTATTCTTATTCTTTCTTTTAAATGGAACTCCTGTTATTACATATAAAAAGAATGATTCCTTATTTTCAATATCTCTAAAGTTATTTTTCTTTGCTTCTATATATTGCTTCATTGATTTAGTAACACACGGATTTTTACTACTAAGAAATGTTTCTATTATATTCTTATAATTTTCTGCTTTATTACCAAGTAAAGGAAATAAATCATCTCTTACTATTGAAATACCTTTTTTCTCTGTCTGCAAATATCCAAATTCTTTAAGTTCTTTAATATAAGTACTTATTTGTCTTCTACTATATTTTAATTCTTTTTCTAATTCATCTAATGTATATAATATAAGGTTTGTACCATTTAAAGTTAAAGACTTTAATAGTATAAGAAAACCTTTAAGTTCTTTCTTAATTGGTTCATTATATAATTTATTACTAACCATAAAGAAATGTTCATTTGATAAATTATATTTGCATTTCTCAAATGTTCCGAATTGTCCTTTTATCTTATCCTTTGATATTGAGATAAAACCAAAAGATTCTAATGTATGTAGATATTTTCTAACTTTATCTACATAAAAATTTGAAATATCCTTTTTCTCTTTTGGAATATCATAATACATTCTTGCAATTATTTCCTGTTTTGCATTTGATTCCATTGTATTAAAGTCAGTACATAAAGCTAAACAATAATATAGATATGATTCATATACTGTTAGTTTACTACTTATTTTGTCTGTTATCCTTACATTGTACATAGTTGAATGCAACTAAATTAATAAATTTGAATCTATTATTTTTAAGTAATGAATTATATTTCTTATTTCCGAAGTATAGTTTTGCTTCTTTTCTATTCTCAAATATTTGCCCTGTATCCTTATAAATAAATTTCATAGTATTATTTTGATTTATACAAGTAAGATGAATAGTATAACCATTTAAAAGAAGAATAGCCAATTTGATTTAGCTTTATACAAGTAATAATAAATTAACTTTAAATTGATAATATATTATAAGTCTATTCTTTTATTTGTATAAAGTCAAAGAATATACACAACTTAATTCGGAGTTTCTTCTTTTAAATGGTTACTATTGAAGTTAATTGTTTAATAACTTATCTAATTGTATATAGTAAAACTGTCTAATATTATTTATTTGCTTTCTAATTCGAATATATCCATTATCTGAAAGCCATTTTCCTATATCTTTCTTATTATCAAATAGTTTATTTACATCTCCTAAGAACTTATGACCTATTGTATTATGCTTTTCTTTAAATTTCTTTCTCATTTGTTCAAGTGCTATAGGTCTTATTTCTTCATAAGTTAAATATTCTTTTCCTTTTATTATCATAATGGTTATATATTAAGACACTAATAATTAAATATAAAGCCTGTATTTCTACAGGCTATTAATATATTAGTCTAAATTCAAATTTCGGTTGTACTATCTTATTTGCCATCATTTCGCCTAATTCGCTTCTATCAAATGAAATAATATCATTACTGTTATATATTTCATTGTGTTCTATATCTCCTGTTCTATTCTCGTAGTCTTCTATATTACAATATAACTCATTTGTATATTTATTATAAAACATTCTTTCCATAATTAGAATATTTGTTTAAATAGACTTCCATTAATTTTATATTCTCCATTATATAGATATAAATAATATGGTATATCTATTCCATTTATGTTAGCCAACTTACTAAATTGCTTTGCTATTTCCTGTACTACTAATAATGTTTCATTTTGATTTGTAGTATCAGTATATATTGTACAAACTTCTCTTACTTTATCTAAGTAGTCACTTTTTAAAACTGCTTTTCCTTCTACAATATCAAAATACTTATTATCAAAACACCAATTATATAAATAAGTTAATGTTTCAATATTATGTAAATAGCTTATTTTACCTTTTGCTTGCATATATATCCATTCTGTAGAACTTAAACTGTTATCAATGATATATTCTAATGGTAAACCTAAACTATCAGATAATTTTGTTAGTTCCTCTATATATTTATTCTTTCTAAATTCCTTATGATTTGTAGTTACTTCCTTTAGTGTTTCAATTGTTGGTGTAATTCCATTTGTAACCAATATTGGAATATTTTTATTTACTACTTCTATCACTTTGTTTATCTCTTTTATTTTTTCATTGTATTCTCTTTCATTAAATTCGATAATTTGTTTTTTCATACTTCTTTACTTGTTTAATTGCTATTAATATATCTTTAAGTACTGTAGTTATCTCAAAAAGTCCTGTTATCACTATAAATATTAGTAGTGAATATAAAAAGCCAGCTATAAATATGTCCATTTGTATTAAGGTTTATAGTAATATGTATTTCTTACTTTATCTATCTGTTTTCTTATCTTTATATATCCCTGTTGGTCTGCCCAAATACCTACACTTACTTTAGTAGGCTTTATCCCTTTAGATTTAGCTAACTCAACTAATTCGGCATAAGTTATATATTCTTGCATTCTTCTTTTAAATGGTTTTAGTATAAGTTTATAAGTAAAAATATATCTATAGTATTATATCCTCTTGTAAATATAATAGTATTTGAAATTAAGCCATTATTAATTATTTCTATATTAACAATACAAAATTACTGACTTTTCAAGTGACAAAAAAGTGAATTTAAAACAAACTGAATAAATTACTATATCATTTGATTTCTTTATCTAATGGATATATTATAAGATACTAATACAAGAAAAATGACTTTAGAGATACTTTAAGTAATAAAATATGCTATTTATGGGATTTTTGATGAATTGGTATATAAAACCATAATTCACGAAATTTCCCCTAATATCTATTATATTGACTTTAGAGATATTTTAAGTCATATTCTTTGAATTAACTAAATAAGAGATAATAGAATACTTTATTCAGATATATATTTACTGATTTGGATATATAAGGCTATTTGAGGATTTTACAGGCTATATAGTTCTATTCTGACTAATTGTATCTGTTTTCATTTTTAATAGGGTAGGGGGAATGTATAAGTACTGTAGTTTCGTGTTTGCAATATACTTACTTTATTTCGGAACTCTTTTTTATTTCGGCTATATTCATTTTACTTGTATGAAGTCACTAAATAAAAAATCAGACCATCTAAAGAAGAAGTTCCAATTTATTTTGGGGTTCTTTCTTTAAATGGTCTATTTACTATTATTTAGACTTCTGTTTTGCTTTATTCAATTCTTTAATAGCATATTCTATAAAGTCTTCTATTATTTTCCTCTGTTTAGGATTTCCTTTAGTTTCTTCTATCATCCTTGATAAGTCTTCTATCATTTCTTTATGAAGCCTATCTAATAGCTTTAAGCCTTCTTCTTTATTCATCTTCATTAAATATATCTAAGGCTTTATTTGCTGTAACCTCTGCCTCTGCTTTACTAATTCCAAAACCTACTAAAGCCTTTTTATATATTTCACTTCTATAGGTTTTATAACTTTCATCTTCTTTTATTTTACTTATATTTTCTTCTGTTAGGCTTTTCTTTGAAGCCTGTTTTCCCCATTCTATTAAAGCCTTTAGTTCTTCTTCTGCTTTAATGAGATTCTTTACTGCCTTATCTGCTTTCTCTTTTACAGATAGTTTTTCATTCCAAAGTGCCATTAAGTTTTTGTTTTCTCCTTTAGCCATAACTTTAATGTTTTAAATGTTAGTAAATATGTTTATTTAAGTATTTCTTTATTTCTTCTATATTAATACCTAATTCAGCACATCTATATTTAATATATCGTTCTTTGTATATCTCTTGTATTTCTTCAATAGACATTATTTCATCTAATTCAACTGTATTTCCATCTACATCAACTGTTATTTGTTTATTATGGTTACAGGTAGTATATTCCATCAAAGAAATATCATAGATTTCTTTTATAAAGACCTCATAAGATATAAACGGTATATTACAACTTTCTTTAAGTATCTGCTTAATTAGGCTGTATCTATCTTTCTTACCTATTTCAGTCTGTAGATAGTTACATATTTGTTTTAATGTATATACTTCATTATTATACTGTATTTCATCATTTATACTGTTAGTAATAAATAAAGACTTATATATATCTACATTTTTAAATAGCAATTCATAATTATGTTTGTTAGATACTTTTATGTCAGTATTACTATTTGTTTTAATTATTTCTTGATTCTTACATACTTGCATATTTATAAGTTGTGGTAATAATTCGGGATGCTTCTTTTTGGTATCTTCATACATCATTTTAAACTTAGTACCTACTTTAGACTTATCATATTGTCTTAGTGTTTCTAAAGTCTTATGACCTGAATACCTTGCTATATCATTATAGTTATATCCCATTAATGAAAGTAACGTTATAAACGTTCTTCTTCCTGTATGACTTGAAACACATTCATAACGTTCTTTCTCTATCTTTTTAACTGTTCCACTTCCTGCTTCTTGCTTAGTTGTTATTTCTGTTCCTTTTATACCTGCATCTTTACATATTTCCTTTATACGCTTATTATATGTATATCTATCGTATGTAGGGAGTTTGTAATTATATTTCTTTATTATATCCAATGCAATTTGGAATATAATATCAACTTCTATCTTTTCTGTTGTTTTTTCTTGCACAAGGTTTATATAAGTTCTGCCGTTCTTTGTTTCTATATTATTGGCAACTTTATCTATATCACTGATTCTTTGACCTGTTAAGCATTCCAATACAAATAAGTCTTTTATTTCTTCATCTTTTTTATTATCACATTTAAATCTGTGTATTTGTGTAACCTCATCACCTCTAAGGGCTATCTCATCATCTGTTTTCTTTACTTGTAATGGCTTTATAAGAATATTATCTAAGGTTGTTTTATCTATAAATCCATACATAACACCGTAATTCTTTAAAATGGTCATTAATTTCTTTACAGTGTTGTTAATTGTATCGGGTGAAACCTTACTACCGTTTTGTGTCTTCATATTGTCAATACACCATTGTTGAAACTCATTCATCAATGCAGTATTAAGTACATACGTCTCTTTGGTTTTGAGAAAGTCTTCAAACCTTGAAACAAACCTTAGATAATTTTCTTTTGTATTGTCTGCCTTATCATCTTTACAAATTGCATTCTTTATATGCTTGATAAGGTCTGTGTTATTTTCTTTGGTATTATTCATAAAGTTTTTGAATGTTTGGTTACTATGTTCTATACGTTCATCACAAAGATATAATTTATATTCATTGAACCTTTCATTCATTGCATTTATTTTATCATTCAGCAATGAATTGTTCTTGTTATCAATAATACTTTGTCTGTTACTTATTATCGCTTTGTCCTTACCCCAATGTTTCGGATATACTTTGAAGCCTGTAGATATTCTTACCTGCTTCTTATTAATGCAGCATACAAAATATACCATTGTTGGCTTACTTCCTTTCGGCTTCCTTAAATTATAATGTGGTGCTATCTCATTATAAAACACCTGTGTTGTGCTTAAATCCTGTGCTTGTTTTTTGTGCTTAAATTCTGTGCTTATTTTATCGGCACACGTGTTTACGACTTTATCGGTATCAAAGCCGTTGTTTAATGATGAAGAAATGTACTTCCGAGCCATAACCTATTGGATATTAAGGCTTGCAAGCATAAAAAAAGAGGTCTCAACGAATACGCTGAAACCTCTTTTTTCGTGATCCGCCTGGGGTTCGAACCCAGGACCCCATCCTTAAAAGGGATGTGCTCTACCTGCTGAGCTAGCGAATCATCCTGTGCGTTACTTCTGTAATGCGGGTGCAAAGGTAGGGCTTTTTTTTATATATGCAATAGCTGATGCAAGTTTTTTTATTCTTTTGGGAATGTTTTTTTCTTTTGGACCTTTGACAACTCGTGCTTCTCTACAAGAGACTGGTCTTCTTCCATAAGTATAAAACGTTTATAATAAGAGAGAAAGAGAGTTGTCAGGGGGAGAGCGATGATTAAGCCGATAAAACCTAATAAAGTTCCCCAAATGGATAAAGAAAGAAGGATGATGGCCGGATTCAGTCCCATAGCCTTTCCCATAATGCGGGGAGTGAGATACAAGTCTTGTATGCACTGCACGATGCAAAGGACGAGAATTCCCGATCCGAAGATCAGCCAAAAGTTTTCTCCGGTCTCCGCAGCTTTGAGGAGACTCAGCAAGATCATCGGGATGATACCGATCGTTTGCATATAAGGAATGAGGTTGAGGAAACCGATGAATAACCCTAGGATAACGGCCAGCGGGAAACCGACGATCTTAAATCCGATGGCGAAGAGGATGCCGACACATAAGGCAATCAATGACTGTCCGCGGAAGTAGCGGTTCATACTATATTCGACATCGTCGGCTAACCCTTGGACAAAGGGGCGGTAACGTTCGGGAATCAGGCGGATCCAACCGTTGACAATCCGTTCGTAATCCAACAGGATAAAGATGAAGTAAAGGAAGATTACAAACACGATCGTAATACTGAACAGAATGGAGAAAGTATTAGTCAGTACGATCCACATTTTGGGAGCGATCTGTTTGACCGCCTTTTCTATGTTCTCTTTGCTCAGGAGCTGTGCCAACTGGTCCGGGTCGATATTCTTTTCCAGATACTCTGCCCATGACTGCGGAATCATCGGGATATGTCCGTAGCCGCTGTTATGTTCCTGCATCAGTTCCAAAGTCCGGTTGAACTCCTGGGTGACAGAGGGGACGATCACGACACCCACCAGTGAGATCACCAGAAGGGTAGACACGAGAACGGCCAGGATAGACAGCAAACGGCTTTTCAGCTTGACTTTATACTGGAAGAACTTGACGAACGGCTGCATCATATAAGCCAGCAGCCAGGCAATCAGGAATGGTAACAAAGCATTTCGCAGGACGGCGATCAGGTAGATGATACCACTGATAACAGCCAGGCCGAACAGAATACGTGCTACCCTGTCGAATGTGAACGGTTTATCAAACAATGGGTTCATATTAAATTCTTATCTTTGCAGGCAAAGATAATGCAAACCGACTTATCTTCGCCTTTATGGCAAAGATAAAATAAAGTTGAATAGAAAGGATGATACGAAACAAAATAGTACTGCTTTGCCTGTTGCTTTGCCTTCATTTGCTTGCCGGTGCACAGACTCCCGCCCCCGTCAAATGGTTATTGCAGGCCCCTTATATGCGGGGAGCCTCTTTTTCTCTGGTAGTGAAAGATGTGCAGGAGGGAAAAACGGTCTACAGTTATGATACGGACCGGCTGCAATCGCCCGCTTCGGTGTTGAAGACGGTAGCCACGGCGACAGCGCTTGAGATATTGGGAGAAGACTATCGCTATCCGACCACGTTGGAATATGACGGAATACTGGAAAGCGGCACGTTGGAGGGAAACCTCTATATAAAAGGAAGCGGTGATCCCTCCTTGGGCTCTTCGCATTTCGCACCGGGGCAGAACAAGTTTTTGTCAACCTGGATAGCTGCTTTGCAGAAAGCCGGCATCGAGCATATAACAGGATCGGTCATATCGGACGAAAGCATTTTCGACACCGAAGGCGTCTCTATTAAATGGCTCCGGGAAGATATGGGAAATTATTATGCCCCCGGAAGTTATGGTATTTCCATCTTCGACAATATGTATAAGCTATCCTTGCAGACTGGGGCTGCCGGGACGCGGCCGGTCTTGAAGGGGACAGAGCCGGATATCCCTTTTATCCGGTTTAAGAACTACCTGAAAGCCGCTCCGGTTTCTTCGGACAGCGCTTATATTATCGGTGCTCCGCTCGATGACGTGCGCTACCTGTATGGTGTCCTGCCTGCGAACCGGGAGGCGTATGTCTTGAAAGGAGATATCCCCGATCCTGCCTTATATTTGGCACGCTATCTGACGGACCAGCTTCAGCAGAAGGGAATACGGGTGGACGGGTCCCCTTCCTGCTACCGTATCGAGGTGGAGGAAAACCGGTGGAAGAAGGGAGAGAGGAAAGAGATTGTCACGACCTATTCGCCCACGCTGCGGGAGATAGCAAGCGTATGCAACCATGTCAGCCATAACCTATATGCGGATGCTTTGGTCAAAACGGTCGGATTGCAATACAAACCGCGAAGGAACGAGATGATCTCCTCGTTTGGTCGTGGTGTGCAGGTCGTGAAAGAATATTGGGAGAAGAAAGGTTTGGATGTCTTTCCGCTCCGGATGAACGACGGCAGCGGCTTGGCTCCGGCAGATAAGGTGTCGGCCGGATTTATGGGAGAGCTGTTGGTTTATATGGCGACGGAATCTGCTGTTTCGGATGCTTTCATAGCCTCTTTACCACAAGCCGGGATAGAGGGATCAGTGCGCAATTTCTTGAAAGGATCGAAGTTGCAGGGAAAAGCCCACCTGAAAAGCGGGGGCATTACGGGTGTCAGGAGCTATGCCGGCTATATCACGAAAGATGGAAAGACGTATGCGGTAGCCGTTTTCTCGAATAACTATTCTTGCCCGATGAGCCGGATGACTAGGGCTTTGGAAAAGTTGCTGTTACAACTTTTTTAATTAATTGAGAATTGGGCTACGCCGTATCATCTTAACAAAGTTAATTGTCCATTGTCAATTGAAATTGAGTGACCGTTGCGCCAGGAATTCGACAAGCCTCGGTTTGTAGTTGTCGGAGATCGGGATATATTCTTTTCCGAACACGATCCGGTTCCGTTCGATCACCTTGATCTTTTCAGGCTGTACGATAAAGGAACGGTGTACACGGATAAAGCGGCTTGCCGGCAGCATCTCTTCCAGCGACTTCATGCTCATCAGTGAAAGGATGGGATGCGGTTCATCTTCGATAAAAATTTTGACATAGTCTTTCAGCCCTTCGATATAGAGTATTTTGCGCAGTTCGACCTGTACCTGCTTATACTCAGTCTTGATGAAGATCGACTCGATCTCTGCCGCAGGCGCTTGCATATGCTCGTACCATTGCAACGCCTTGTTGGCCGCCTTGAGGAAATCCGGATAACTGATCGGTTTCAGCAGATAGTCGAGGGCGTTCACCTTGTAGCTGTCGAGGGCATACTGTTCGAAAGCCGTCGTAAAGATGATGCGGGTATCTGCCTCCAGTATCCGAGAAAATTCCATGCCACTCAACTCCGGCATCTGGATATCGAGGAAAAGCAGCTCTACCGGCTGGGCGCTCAATACGGGCAATGCCTCAAGGGCGCTATTGAACTTTGCTGTGAGGCGGAGGAACGGAGTCTTGTTTACATAACTTTCCAGCAGACTGATGGCCAGTGGTTCGTCATCGATGATTGCACATGTTAACGTCATAATTTGTTGTATTGATGTACCGGACAAAAATACAATAAATCCTTATGCCTGCAATTCTAACAGGCAAACATATTCGTCTCCTTTTTGCCCGTACGTGAAAATATGATGCGACGGATACAGCAATTCCAACCGCCTGCTGAGATTCTGCAGCCCAATGCCGGAACCGCTCTTGTCCTGTCCGTTGTCTTTCGGGAAGTCGCTGTTGCGGATAGAGCAAACGATCCGTGTCCCTTCCTGGTGAATCTTCAGGTCGATAAAAGAGGGTTTGTTGTGGCTCACCCCATGCTTGAAAGCATTCTCGATCAGGGAGATGAAAAGGAGAGGTGCCACCTGGGTTTCAGATGTGGCGGACGATATGTCGGTCGTGAGTTTCACATGTTCCGGCAGGCGGATGCGCATCAGTTCCACATAGTTCCGGATGAAATCGAGTTCCTTCTCCAACGGAACCATCGGCTGGCTGCTGTCGTAGAGCACGTAGCGGAGCAGGCGGCTCAGGTCGTGTACCGCCTCCTGCGCCTTCTCCGGGCTGAAAGCGATCAAGCTGTAGATATTGTTCAGCGTGTTGAAAAGGAAATGGGGGTTCAACTGACTTTTCAGGTTCTGCAATTCCGCTTCGGCACGGCTTTTCTCCAACTCCCGGCGGGACGATTCCATCTCGTACCAACTTCCGGTCATCTTGATGGCGACGCTTAGCCCTGCCACCAGCATATACAGCATGGCGTTCACCATGAAGAAACCGACCGTCTCCTGCCATTCCCTTTCCGGCCTCGGATGTTCCCATTCGGGATGCGGGAGCAGTTCGAACATCAGATGGACGGCCCCCATCGAGGCAGCGATCAGTACGACATTGCATAGCAAGAACTTCCAGGGACGTTTGGCGAACAGGAAATGGTCGATCAGCACGAAATAGTTGGCATAGAACACCAGCATGAACGACAGCGGGACGATCATGGAGCGGACGTAGCTCAGGACCGTCACCGTCTGCGACTCGCGTCCGGTGAAGAAGAACGGCAGCCCGAAGAGGATGGCCCAGGCTGCTATATGGATCAGCTTCCCCATGCCTTTGAAGGGGGGAGCCGGTAATGTGTGCATTGTCTCTGTTGTTCCCATTTATGCAAAGATACTGTTTATTATATATCAGAGAAGCATCGGGCATGGAAGAAGTGTTGTTTCTCTGTCGAACGCCAGGCGGCATCGGTCATGGAAGAGGCTCTGCGTAGAGCATGCCTCATCACTATGAGGTATATTGCCTCGTACCTATGAGGTGAGTTGCCTCATATCTTTGAGGTACATTGCCTCATAACTATGAGGCATGCTTGACGCAGAGCGTCTTCTTCCCTCGATGCTTCCCGCCTGCTATTCGTAACGTATCGCCTCTATCGGATCGAGTTGTGCTGCCTTTTTGGCCGGATACCATCCGAAGAATACACCCGTGACGGTACATACGGCGAACGAGAGGACGACGCTCCAGGGCTGGATGTAGATCGGAAAGTGGGCGACCCCGTTCACGACAAGGGCTGCGCCCACTCCAAAGACTACACCTATCAAACCGCCTGTCACACTGATCAGGATGGACTCGATCAGGAACTGTGCCAGGATGTCGATGCCTTTTGCCCCGATACTCATACGGAGGCCGATCTCGCGTGTACGCTCCGTCACGCTGACATACATGATGTTCATGATCCCTATGCCGCCTACGAGCAGTGAAATACCCGCCACAGCCGCCAACAGCACGGTCATCATATCCGTAGTGCTTGTCAACATCGTGCTCAACTCCTGCTGACTACGGATGGTAAAATCATCATCGTCACTTTCCTTCAACTTATGGTTGCGGCGGAGTATTTCAGAAATCTCGTCGATGGCCTGGTCGGTGTATTCCTCCTTGAGGGCCGAACAGGTAATGCCTTGCAGATGGGTGATGGCCAGGACCTTTTTCTGAATAGTTGTGTATGGAGCTAAGATTAGGTCGTCCTGGTCCATTCCCATGCTGTTGTATCCTTTGCTTTCCAGCACGCCTACGATGCGGAAAGGTAATTTCTGAAAACGTATGACCTTGCCTACCGGGTTGCTGCCATCGGGGAAGAGGTTATCGACGACGGTCTTGCCGACTACGCATACTTTGGCGGCTGTCTGGATATCTTGTTCGGTGAACATGTCGCCGTCCTCGACTTTGTAGCGTCGTATCTCCAGGTAGTCAGGACTGATGCCGTATACCGTGGTCGGGGCGTTGTTGGCGCCGTAGATCGCCTGCCCGCTGCTGTTGACGGAGGGAGAGACGGCTGAGACAAAGCGTGTTTCGTCGACTATATCCTCGTAATCCTGTAGTTTCAGGGTTTCCATCGCGGAGGCATCCTGCCGGACACCGCCACGCACGTCGGCCCCCGGATGTATCATGATCATGTTGGAACCCATCTCACTGATCTGGGCCTGTATGCTTCGTTTCGAGCCTTGTCCGATGGCAAGCATCGTGATCACGGAGGCCACGCCGATGATGATGCCCAGCATCGTGAGGAAGCCGCGCAATTTGTTATTGGCGAGTGCCCGGACAGCTATTTTTATTAGGTTTGTTCCGTTCATTGTTTTTGTTGTTTTATAAGTTACTCTTTAAACACCTTTGCCTCCTTCCGCTTATATCGGATGATTCCGGTATTCGCATAAAGGGCCCCCCACGGAAGGGTGGCAAGATCAATCGTCATTCTTCGGTAGCCGTGCCAACGCTTCTGCCGCGTTCAGGATGTTCCGGTTGACTGTGTCGGAGGTGACATGCCCGTCGCGCAGCGTGATATTGCGGCTGCTGTACTGGGCGATCTCCGGGTTGTGGGTCACGAATATGATGGTACGTCCCTCGGCATGCAGTTTCTGGAAAAGAACCAGTATCTCGAAGGAGGTACGGGTATCGAGGTTTCCGGTCGCTTCATCGGCGAGGATGACGGCGGGGTCGTTTACCAGCGCCCGGGCGATGGCGACACGTTGCATCTGTCCTCCGGACATCTGGTTGCTTTTATGCATCAGGCGGTCGCCCAGACCTACGGCAACCAGCGATTCGACTGCTTTCTTGTGTCGTTCGGCTGCACTGTAGGACGGATTGTACATCAAGGGCAGCTCCACGTTCTCGACCGCTGTCGTCTTAGGCAGCAGGTTGTAGTTCTGGAAGACGAACCCGATTTTGCGGTTGCGCAAGGTGGCGCGGGCGTTCTTACCCATCGTGCGGACCGATGTGCCGTCGAGGTAATATTCTCCGCTGGTCGGTGTATCCAGGCAACCTAACGTGTTCAGCAGGGTACTCTTTCCTGAGCCGGATGTCCCCATGATGGTGACAAATTCGCCTTCGTAGATCGTGAAGGAGACGCCACGCAAGGCATGGACCGTTTCGTCTCCGACCTTGAAGTCACGCTTGATGTTTTCTAATTTGATTATCTCTTTCATATTGTTGTACTCCTTGTTTGGAAGGCAGATATATAAAGCCTGCCCCTACTTGGCACTCTTCTTGTTCTTATTGCTTCCCGGAGGGCCTGGCATGAACGGGCTTCTTTCCGTTTCGGCTTCGGCTGCCGGAGTAATGGAGGAGGCTTCGAGATCGACAGCCAATTCTTCACCTTCGTTCAGGCCGTCGGTTATCTCGATCATGTTTCCGCTGGTGGAACCGACGGTAACGGCTTTCGGCTTCAGCTCCTGCCCGTTCTTGATCCATACGAGACGTTTCCCGGCAGGGGCTTCCTTGCCGGCTTCGGAGACGATGTAGCCCAGTTGCGTCAACATCCCGGCATCCGGTACGAAGCGGAGTGACTTGGTCGGGACTGTCAGCACGTTATCGCGTTCCAGCGTGAAGATCGTCACGTTGGCTGTCAGGCGCGGCTTCAATTTAAGGTCGGGATTATCGGCCGATATCACCACTTCGTAGGTAACGACCGTCGAGGTCGAGGTGGAAGAAGAGCTGCTGGTGCTTTCGCTGTCGCCGAGGCGGATTTGCATGACCGTACCTTCGAATACGTCGTTCGGATAGGCGTCGACGGTGAAGGATACACGTTGCCCATTTTCTACGTTACCTATGTCGGCTTCATCCACGTCGGCTATCACCTGCATCTTGGTCAGGTCTGCCGCGATGGTGAACAGGGTCGGAGTCTCGAAGCCGGCGGCCACGGTCTGTCCTTCTTCAACTGCGCGGTTGATCACGACACCGTCGATCGGGCTGGTGATCGTCGCATATTCGAGGTTGCGGTTCACTTTGACCATTGCCGCTTGGTTTTGTTCGTAGGCGGCTTTTGCTTTCTCATAGTTGTATGTGGACGTTTCATAGTCCGAGTCGCTGATCAGCTTTTTTTCGAAGAGGATCTTGTTGCGGGCGTAATTCTTCTGTTGGTACTCGAATTCGCTTTTGCTGCTTGCCAGCTGTGCCTCGGCGGATGCGAGTTCGGCTTTCAGGTTGACCTTGTCCATTTCGGCGATCAACTGCCCTGCTTTGACTACGTCGTTATAGTCTGCATACAACTTGTCGATGATACCGGACACCTGCGTGCCGACTTCGACTTCCGTTACCGGCTCGACTGTTCCGGTTGCCGTCACCGTGTTCGAAATGGAACTGCGGCCCACTTTGGCGGTTTCGAGCCGGATACCGCCTTTCGACGTTTTGCCTGTGAAGAACCAGATGCCTCCGGCCACGACCAATACGCCTACTATACCGATAATTAGTTTCTTCTTGTTCATATCTTTATCTGTTTTTATTTCTTTCTGGATGTCGATCCCTTTTGCAAGGGAGGTGTGCCAAAAGTGCCTTGTTCCTGCGTCAAGCGCGGAGATAAGGGGATTTTGACACATCCTCCGAAACAAAAAGAGAGTGAATATATTCATTAGCGGTTCACCCCTAATGTCATGTTTCAGAATAAATTGATTTCTTCTCCTTGGTAGAAGCGCAACAAGCCTGCGTTCAGTATGGCCGTGTATTTGGCCTGGAGCGTTTCCTGTTGTGCGCTTAACAGGTTATTTTTTTCCGTGAGCAATTCTACTGTATTTTTCATGCCGACGTTGAATTGTTCGCTGACGAGAGAGTAGCTGGTTTCCGTGCTCTTCAACTTCTGTGAAGCTGCCACGTATTGCTGTTGTGCGCTGTTGGCGGCCAGCCAGAGGTTTTCGATGGTCTTGTAGAGTGTCTTCTTGTTGTCCAGCAGGTCCAGCTGGCTAGTCTGCTTTTGCAGCTTGGCCTTGTTGATGGAGCTTTTCGTCTGCCGCTTGTCGAAGATGGGGATGCTGAGGGTCAGTCCCAGCGAGTTGTTCCAGTTCTGCTTGACCTGTTCGCTGAAGCTGAAGTCGTTGCCGTTGGCATTCGTGCTTCCGATGCCTGCGCTGAGGTTTAAGGTCGGGAGATATCCTGCACGTGCCATCTTGATGCTCAGGTCCGAGCTCTCCACGTTCAGCTTTCCTGCTTCTATTTCGGGACGCAGGCTGAGGGCGGTGTTGTAGACATCGTCTTTTTCGGGAAGCGGGATCAGGACGTTGCTGTCGCTCAGTTGCGGCAGGTAGAGGTCCATTTCGATGTCTCCGTCCAGTTCGAGAAGCTGTTTCAATTGCAACTTATAATCCTGCAGGGTAGCCTGGGAGGTCACCAGCTGGTAGTTGTCGCTGCTGACCTGCGCTTCCAGTTGGGCGAGGTCGCTTGAGGCGATACTGCCGACGTTGAACAATTCCTGTCCCCGTTCAAACTCTTTCCGGCTTACTTCAAGTGTCGATTCGTTTACTTTGACGGCTTCGGCCGAGTAGAGGATCTGTACATACAATTGGGTGATACTTTCCTCGATCGAGTTTTCGCTTTCGTCCACATTCAGTTCGGCGATGCGGTTGTTCAGCTTCTGTTGTTTGACGGTGTTCACCCGTTTGCTGCCGTTATACACGGTCCAGTTGGCGTCGATGCCGTAGCTGCCGTTGTACGAGGTTTTGCTTTCGCTTGTCGTGATGTTATCGCCGCTGATGATGGTGCCTCTTGCACTGTTCGGGCGGTTGACGACGCGCTGGCTGATGTTCCCGCTCAAGGAAGGCAGGAAATCCGCCTTGGCTGTCTTTACGTCTTCTTGGGCACTCTCGGCGCTGATGCGGTTCCGCTGTATGGTGATGTTATGCTCCAGGGCGTAATCGATACAATCGCGAAGCGTCCATTGTTTGGGTGCGTCTTCCTCCGCATTCATCCCGGCGGGCAGGAGAAGCAGGCAGGAGAGGAGTAGGGAAGAAATCTGTTTCATGATGCTTTCGTTTTGTAACCTGACAATCTTTTTACCTTTTTACGAAAGCAAAACTACAACAGGATGAAAGCCTACACAATCAGATTAGAAAAAGAGGTGCGTTTCCTCGACAAAGGAGGACTTTCTATCGATGAAAGCCTGACTTGAAATAAGGGTGTTTATCCATAGAAAGTCCTGAATATTGATTGTGGAAGTCCAGGTTTTTTACTCTGAAGGTCCTGACTTCTTGTTACGAAAGTCCTGACTTTTGCGGTAAAATTTACCAATAGAGAACTATCCCGGCGATTCCTGCCAGGATAATCATCAGGATCGGGTTGATCTTGAACTTCCAGGTGAGGATGAACGCAGCCCCGAAGATCAGGAAACTTTTATAGTCGATGAAGTTCTCGCTATTCATCAATAGCAAAGCCGCTGCCGCAATCAGGCCGACCGTAGCCGGACGGAGGCCGTAGAACGCGGCTGCTACATATTTGTTGTTCCTGAATTTTGCAAAGGCGTATGAGATGGCCAGCACTAACAGGAAAGAGGGCAGGCAGACGGCAAATGTCGTCAGGCAGGAGCCTAATACGGCCATCGCGGGCGAATAGCCGGCATTGTGGATGGCTGTATATCCGATGTAGGTGGCGCTGTTGATCCCGATCGGCCCGGGGGTCATCTGCGAGATGGCGACGATATCCGTAAATTCCTGTGACGAAATCCATCCGTAGCGGTCCACCACGTCTGCCTGTATCAGGGAGAGCATCGCATAGCCGCCACCGAAACCGAATATCCCGATTTTCAGATATACATAGAATAATTGCAACCAGATCATATCAGTCTTTCTTTATTTTCAGTCCGTAAACAAGTCCTCCTATGATAGCCGCCAGAATAATCCACACAGGAGACAACCCTCCTTGCCAGATCAGTAGTGCGGCAGCGATAGGGATAATCAACTCTTTGTAACTCATCTTGATCGAACGTGCTGTTGTCAGGCAAGGCACGGCAATCAGGGCGACGACCGCCGGACGCAATCCTTTGAACGCCTTCTCTACCCATATGTTGTCCTGCACGTGTGTAAAGAACAGTGCGATAGCCAGAATGATGAAGAAGGAGGGAAGGATGCTTCCCAAAGCGCAAACAATACCACCTGGCACTTTTTTCAGTTTATATCCTACAAAAATAGAGATGTTCACGGCGAAAATGCCGGGCAAGGACTGGGCTACGGAGAAGAGGTCGATGAAATCTTCCTTCGAAAGCCATCCTTTATCTACCACTTCCCGCTGTATCAGGGGCAGCATCGCATATCCTCCCCCGATAGTGAAAGTCCCTATTTTGACGAATGTCAGAAAAAGTGTCCAGTACATAATCCTTTAGAATAAATCTGAATGTGTTCCGGTTGAGGTTAATATCAAAATGAGTTCATCATCGTTTTGCTCCCATATTAATAACCAATCGCCTTTAATATGGCATTCCCAATAGTTAGCATAATTACCACTTAGTTTGTGGGCACGATATTGTTTTGGTAATGTCCCGTTCAATTTGAGTTGCTCTATTACAGTATAGAGGAGGCTAAGTTTTAGTCCCCTCTTCTTACATATTTCCAAGTCCTTTTCAAATCGTTTAGTGATTAGGATCGTGTATGAACTCATAATCCCATCATTTGTTTTAATTCATCCGTAGAAACTTCGCGAACACGCCCGGCTTTGATATCGGCAATGCCTTCATCAAGACTTTTCTGAGTTTTTGTGTGTTTGGTTGTCAGAGTCCATCCGAATTTCTTCGCTATTGTCTTAATGAAAGACAATTCCGAATCCGGCAAAGTAAGTTCTATCGTTTTCATCGTTGTGTCCATCTTTTGTGTTCCTTTCTTTTCGTTGATGAATACAAATATAGGAAGTATTATCGATAATAGGTTTACCGTCCCAATTCTTTTTTGTACCGCTGTTCGTCGTTGATGAGGCGTAAGGCTTCCTGGAAGCTTTCGTTGTCGTCGTTGATGACCTGGAAGTATTCGGCCATATCATACAGGTCGCGTGCGATAAGCGCCTTGATCTGGAGCATGATGAGCGGCTTGGAACGGTTGTATTGCTCTTCGTTGAATTCGATCTTGTCGTCTTTAGCCAGTGTGACCAGTTCTTGCATTATGTCGTCTGTCACGTTGAAGTTCTGTTTGTATTGGGCGAACTTCGGATATTTCTTGTTCAGTTCGGCACGATGGCGGTCCAGATAATTCATGGCGATGCGGTTCACCAGGCCGGCCGCTACGACGTTACGGTGATAATCCGTGTAGCGCGACGTGTCGACCGGGATAAAGACATCCGGCATGATACCGCCGCCGCCATAGACGATGCGTTTCGTCTCCAGCGTATTGTACTTCATCGAATCAGGGAAATGGATGCTGTCCGCACTCATCAGTTCGCCCCGGTTGTAGCGGTCGATCAAGTCATGGTTGTATTGCTCCTGGTTGCCGTTGACATACGGTTTCTGGATAGAACGGCCTGTAGGCGTATAATAGCGGGCAACCGTCAGGCGGATCATTGAGCCGTCAGGCATCGGGATCGGTTTCTGTACCAGCCCTTTTCCGAACGTACGGCGGCCTACGACCACGCCACGGTCCCAATCCTGCACCGCACCGGAAAGGATTTCACTGGCGGATGCGGATGTTTCGTCTACCAGCACAACCAAACGTCCTTCTTCAAACCCTCCGCGGGCCGAAGACTTGGCTTCCTCGCGCGGTTGTTTGTTTCCTTCGGTATAAACGATCAGCTTGTCCTTGCCTAAGAACTCGTCGGCCAGGTCGATCGCGATATTCAGATATCCCCCGCCGTTCCCCTGCAAGTCGAGGATCAGGTTCTTCATTCCCTGTTTCTTCAGTTTCTCCAGTGCTTCCCGGAATTCGTCGGCCGACGAAGCGGCAAAGCGGTTCAGCTTGATGTATCCGGTAGTCTTATCCGCCATGTAAGCGGCATCCAGGCTGTATACCGGAATCTTTCCACGTGTGATCTTGAACTCGATCAGGTCGGGCACTCCGCCGCGCAGGACCTTTACCCGCACTTCCGTATTCTTCGGACCGCGCAGGCGTTTCATCACATCCGTATTCTTCATCTTGACGCCGGCAATCAGCGTGTCGTCCACCATGATGATGCGGTCGCCAGCCATCAGGCCGACCTTTTCCGAAGGCCCGCCGGGAATTACCTGAATCACGTATAAAGTATCCGTCAGCATATTGAACTGGATACCGATCCCGTCGAAGTTACCTTGCAACGGTTCCGTCATCTCTTTCGTCTCTTCCGGGTCCGTATAGGTAGAGTGAGGGTCCAGCTTTTCCAGCATGCCGACGATGGCGTCCTCCACCAACTTCGTTTCGCTTGTAGAGTCTACATATAGGTTGGAGATGGCATACAGGGCCAACTGGAGCTTGCGGGCATCTATGTTGTTACCGCGCTGTGCCGACATCGAGGCGGCAAACACACTCAATATAAGGAGTGGAAGTAAAATTCGTTTCATTGTTTTATTTTTTAATAAAGGTTTGTCCCTTTCGGCACAAACTGGGAAATATCTTTGCCGTAACGCAGCAACTCCCGCACGATGCTGGAGCTGATATGCGTATGTTCCGGTTCCGTAAAAAGAATAAATGTCTCGATCCCGCTCAACTTGCGGTTCACATCGGCTATGCTCTTTTCATATTCGAAATCGTTCACCGTACGAATACCGCGCAGGATAAACCCGGCATTCATCTGTTGGGCGAAATCGACCGTCAGGGAGTCGTACGACATGACCCGTACGCGCGGTTCGTCCTTGTAGAGCTCTTGGATCGCCTCCAGCCGTTTCTCCAGTGAGAAATAGGTTCGCTTCGTGTCGTTGATACCGATCGAAATGATGATCTCGTCCACCAGTTCGAGTCCTCGGCTTACCAGCGATTCGTGCCCGATCGTGAAAGGATCGAACGTTCCGGGGAAAAGAGCGATCCTTTTTAATGGACAACTGGCAATTGACAATTGATAATTATCGGTCGATTCCTGTCCCTCCCCTGTTTTTATCGTATTATCCATATTCTCAATTTATTGTCAATTATCAATTGATAACGTCTTCTTCTACAACTAAGTTATCTATGATAAAGTTCTGTCGTTCCATCGTATTCTTGCCCATATAGAACTCCAGCATATCTTTCACAAGGTCCTCTTTCTTCATGGTTACCGGGTCCAGGCGGATATCCTTTCCGATAAAATGCTTGAACTCATCCGGTGAGATCTCTCCCAAACCTTTGAACCGGGTGATCTCGGCGTTTTTTCCGGCGGCAGCGATTGCGTTCACACGCTCTTCTTCGCTGTAGCAATACCAGGTCTTCTGCTTGTTGCGTACACGGAACAGTGGTGTTTGCAGGATATAGACATGGTTCCGCTTGATCAGATCCGGGAAAAACTGGAGGAAGAAGGTGATCAGCAGTAGGCGGATATGCATACCGTCCACATCGGCATCGGTCGCAATGATCACCTTATTGTAACGTAAGCCTTCCAATCCATCCTCTATGTTCAATGCAGCCTGTAGCAAATTGAATTCTTCGTTTTCGTATACGATCTTCTTCGTCAGTCCGAAACTGTTTAACGGTTTGCCGCGAAGGCTGAAAACCGCTTGCAGGTTCGGATCGCGGCTTTTCGTAATAGAACCGCTTGCCGAGTCTCCCTCGGTAATGAAGATGCAGCTGTCTTCCAGATTGTCGCCTTTCGTGTCGTTTAGGTGGATACGGCAGTCGCGCAGTTTCTTGTTGTGCAGGTTGGCCTTCTTTGCCCGTTCGCGGGCCAGCTTGGTCACACCGGCGATCGCTTTGCGTTCTTTTTCCGATTCCTGGATCTTACGCAGCAGGGCGTCCGATGTCTCTGCGTTCTTGTGCAGGTAGTTGTCCAATTCCTTCTTGATGAAGTCCCCGACAAACTTGCCGACCGAAGGTCCGTCCGGTCCCATGTCTTTCGAGCCTAACTTGGTCTTTGTCTGGCTTTCGAACACCGGTTCTTCCACCTTGATGCTGATGGCTGCTACTACGCCGGCGCGAATGTCCGAGTATTCGAAGTTCTTGTTGTAATATTCCTTTATGACACGTCCCAACGCTTCGCGGAAGGCGGAAAGGTGCGTACCTCCCTGTGTTGTATGTTGCCCGTTGACGAACGAGTAATATTCTTCTCCGTACTGGTTACTGTGGGTAATGACCACTTCTATGTCTTCTCCCTTCAGGTGGACGATCGGATATAAAGGCTCTGTCGTCATGTTCTCGTTCAGCAGGTCCACAAGGCCGTTGCGTGAATGGAACTTCTTGCCGTTGAAGACAATCGTCAGTCCGGAGTTGAGGAACACGTAATTCTTCAGCAGACTCTCGATATATTCGTCTTTATACTGGTAATCCTTGAATATCTCTTTGTCCGGGATGAAATAGGTGAGCGTCCCGTTTGCCTCCTCCGTCGGGCAGATCGGGGTTTCCTCCGTGATGACTGCCTTGTTGTATTCTACCCGCTTGCATTCGCCGTCCCGGTAACTGGTGATCAGGAAATAGCTGCTCAACGCATTTACGGCTTTGATTCCGACTCCGTTCAATCCGACCGACTTTTTGAAAGCCTTGCTATCGTACTTTGCTCCGGTATTCATCTTGCTGGAGACATCGACCACCTTGCCCAGCGGAACGCCGCGGCCATAGTCGCGTACGGAGACGGTGCCTTCTTCGACGGTCACTTCTATGGTTTTACCGTAACCCATCATATATTCGTCGATGGAGTTATCCAGCACCTCTTTCAGCAATACATAAATACCGTCATCGGCATAACTACCGTCTCCTAATTTCCCGATATACATACCGGGACGGCGACGGATATGTTCCATCCAGTCAAGCGTCTTGATATCGTCATCATTGTACGCTGTCGGCTGTTGCATTGTTGAATTTAGTTCGTCCATTTTGAAAATTGAAAGTTGAAAATTGAAAGTTGAAAATTGAAAGACTGGGAATAAAAGAATAAAGAATCACTTTCCCCTTTCAACTCTTCCCTTTCAACTGTTTAATGTATGCTCTTCTTGTCTTGTGATGCTCGCGTTTGAAGTAATCCCACTGTGCCTGTACGGCATTGTTTGTTTCCAGTTCCGGATTGCTTTCCGCATAAATAGCTCCGACACTCTTGTAAACAGGTATCAGGTCGTTGAACAGCAATGCGTTCACGCCTTTGCTTTGATATTCCGGCAAGACACCCGTCAGGTAGAGGTCGATCACTTTCGGCTTGCTCTTCAAAGCCTTCAGCAGATAAATCCAACCGAACGGGAAAAGATGCCCTTTCGCTTTCTGCATAGCCTTGGACAGGTTGGGAAGCGAGATTCCGAAACCGACCACTTCGTCGTCTTCCTCACGGACGATAAGCGTCACCAGGTCATAGCGAAGCATCGGAATGTACATATTGATGTAGTAGTCGATCTGCTTTTGAGTCAGACGTGCGAAGCCGTATAACGGCGCGTACGACTCGTTCAATGTCCGGAACACCTTCTGCGCGTACGGCATGATCGATTTCGCGTTCTTAAACTTCATAACCTTCAGTCCGTATTTCTTCTTTACGATCTCGCCGATACGCAGATGTTTTTCCGGTACACCGTCCGGTATATAGATCTTGAACTCATGCCAGTCCTGGTCTTTTGTATATCCCATACGTTCCATTTGTTTCGGATAGTAAGGATAATTATAGATGGTCGCCATCGTTCCGATCTGGTCGAACCCTTCGATCAGCATTCCTTCGTGGTCCATATCAGTAAAACCCATCGGCCCGTGCAGTGCGTCCATGCCTTGCTCTTTCGCCCATTTCTCTACGGCACCGAACAAAGCATCCACTACTTCAATATCGTCGATAAAGTCGACAAACCCGAAGCGTGCATGTTTCTGATTCCACGTCTCATTGCTCCGGCGGTTGATCATCCCTGCGATACGTCCCACAACCTTCCCGTCTTTGTATGCTAAAAAGTAGATGGCATCACACACTTCGAACGCCGGATTCTTCTTTTTATCCAACGTCACCATCTCTTCTTCGATCAGGCCGGGCACATGATACGGGTTGCCTTTATATAATTCGATATTGAACTTTACGAACTTTTTGAGTTCCTTCTTACTGGTAACTTCTTTAATTACTACGCTCATCGGTCATTTAGTTTGAACGGCAAATTTACACAATTAATTCATTTTTAGTGCCGGTTGGCAAGAAGAAAATGTTTTCTCTTCTTGAGCCCATAAAATCTTTGGCGTCTATTTTGCATCGGAATTGAAACGGATCGTAATGGTTTGTCGATGGAATGAAAGGGATTGTGCTTTTATCTCTGTATTGTCCTTTTGTACAAATAACTCGATTTTAAGGTGTGTAATGATTCCAATTTCTTATCTTTGTGGCGTTTTCGTTGTTCCTTGTGTGGGAGTGACGGACCTTTGTGTATCCGAAACTTTATTTGGAAACACTTAATCGTAACTTTTATTTGATTATAAAATCATGAAAATAGCTATCGTCGGGACAGGTTATGTGGGGCTTGTCACCGGTACATGTTTTGCAGAAATGGGAACCGAAGTTTTCTGCGTCGACGTAAATGCCGAAAAGATCACAAACCTGAAACAAGGTATCATCCCTATCTACGAACCCGGCCTTGAAGAGATGGTTCACCGCAACCAGCAAGCCGGCCGTCTCCATTTCACAACCGATTTGACAGAATGCCTGAACGAGGTCGAAGTCCTCTTCAGCGCCGTAGGTACTCCGCCCGACGAAGATGGCAGTGCCGACCTGAAGTATGTGCTCGAAGTAGCCCGTACCGTCGGTCGCAACATGGCCAAACATCTCCTTGTCGTGACGAAGAGCACCGTTCCGGTAGGTACGGCCCGTAAAGTCCGTGAGACGATCCAGGAAGAACTGGATAAACGGGGTTTGCCGCTTGAGTTCGATGTTGCTTCGAATCCTGAATTTCTGAAAGAAGGTGCGGCTATCAAGGACTTTATGAGTCCGGATCGTGTGGTCGTAGGTGTCGAATCCGAACGTGCAAAGGAACTGATGACCCGTCTGTACCGTCCGTTCCTGTTGAACAACTTCCGTGTGATTTTCATGGATGTACCATCCGCCGAGATGACGAAATATGCGGCCAATGCCATGCTGGCTACCCGTATCAGCTTTATGAACGATGTGGCGAACCTGTGTGAGATTGTCGGTGCTGATGTGAATATGGTGCGTAAGGGGATTGGCTCGGATGCCCGTATCGGCAACCGTTTCCTGTATGCCGGTATCGGCTATGGAGGTTCCTGTTTCCCAAAAGATATAAAAGCGTTGATCAAAACAGCCAAGTCGAACGGTTACCGGATGCGTATCCTAGAAGCGGTCGAGGCGGTCAACGAAGAGCAGAAATCCATCTTGTTCCGCAAGTTGGACGATTATTTCAAAGGCGATCTGAAAGGCAAACGGATCGCTATGTGGGGCCTGGCCTTCAAGCCGGAAACCGATGATATGCGCGAAGCCCCTTCTCTGGTCTTGATTGATAAATTATTGGCTTCCGGTTGCGAAGTGTATGTCTACGACCCTGTCTCGATGGAAGAAACCTGCCGCCGTTTGGGAGACGCCCTCCATTATGCCAAAGACATCTATGACGCAGTAGTGGATGCCGACGCCCTCCTGCTCGTCACGGAATGGAAAGAATTCAGGATGCCTTCCTGGTCGGCCGTCAAAAAACTGATGGCAACCCCGCTGATCTTGGATGGCCGGAACATTTATGATGTGAAGGAGTTGGAGGAGAATGGCTTTGTTTATCATTGCATAGGGAGATAGATAAGATTATCCAATCTTTTTGGAATCAAATCAATAATAAATAGAAAGTAAGCGACAACCCGCTTTTTCATCGTCAGGTTTATACCTTTTCTATTGAAGAAAAAGACGCCGTAGCTATTGAAGGGAGCATCAGTGATCTGTGTAATGCGATTGTGTTTAAAATGTTTGTATTATTTGGGAGTGTCTTATCACCCCAAAGAACATCAAACAGTATATGAGTGACTTGGTTGAATATGGTCTGTTAATCCCTTTAATCCCGGATAATCCGGGCCATTCGAACCAAAAGTTTGTATCAGTCGGATAATATTTATTCTGTCCTGACTTCGTTTAATGTGAAGAGTGGATTGAGATTGGAGAAAGGAAAATCGGAAGAATGTAAGGAATTCAGTTATGAAACAATATATAAGTTCTTTCTATAGAAAAATAGTTCCAGAGAAAACACGAAAGGTTATTTATAAAGCCTTTTTAGGTAATTTGTTGATGCTTATCCGTGGCTTTCCTGGAACAATGAGGTGGTATAGGTATAAATTGTATTATTCCATCTTCTCTCCTAAAAATGAAATAGAACAAGCTTATAAAGCTTGGGGAATTGCTGGCAATTCTCCATATCCGTATGTTTGGAAAAAAGAGTACGATGAGCAGCATTATGAAGTGAATGTTGATAACACGAATGGTTTGCCGTATGTATCCCATAATGGCAAGAAGCTTTATTTCAAACGAGATATGTTGGCATCTGCCGAAGCAGTGTATCGAGGACTTTTGATTGAACAGGATAAACGTTCGGCACATCGATATGTTGATTCTTATGAAGAATTGAAAGGGAAAACATTATTGGATATTGGTGCGGCGGAGGCTATATTCACACTTGATACGATTGAATATATAGATCATGCCTATCTTTTTGAATGTGACGAAAGTTGGATTAAGGCATTGGAAGCTACGTTTGCTCCCTATAAAGAAAAAATAACAATTGTCCGCAAGTATGTGAGTGATGTTGATGAGGAGGATAATATCACGTTGGATACATTCTTTCGAGATGAAGGAAAATTTATTGATAATTTATTCTTGAAAATGGATATAGAAGGATATGAGAGGAAAGCATTGGAAGGTGCTGTTCATATTTTGGAGCATGGACGACAAATCGGTGGATCAGTTTGTATTTATCATTTACATGATGATAAAAAGGTTATAAAATCAGAATTGAAAAAATTTAATTTAAAGACAAGTATACAGCCGGGTTATTTGTATTTTGAGAAAGAGATGCGTTCGGCTATTATACGATTTTGGAGTTGATGGCAGAACAGACGCTGAAGGAAAAGACAGCTAAAGGACTCTTTTGGGGAGGACTGAGCAATGGGGTACAACAGGTGTTGAACGCCTTGTTCGGTCTTATTTTAGCTCGTGTTTTGGATGCTTCCGACTATGGCATGGTCGGGATGCTTGCTATCTTTAGTGCCATTGCCTCGACGATTCAGGAGAGCGGGTTTACTGCGGCTCTGACCAACCAGAAGGAAATCAAACATGAAGATTATAATGCCGTATTTTGGTTCAGCTCGTTGACGGGAGTCTTATTTTACTTGATTCTTTTCTTTTGTGCACCGTTGATCGCAGAGTTCTATGATAAACCGGAATTGATCGGTCTTTCCCGAATTGTCTTTTTAGGTTTTTTATTTGGAGGATTTGGAATCGCTTCAAATGCTTATTTGTTTAAGACCTTGATGGTCAAAGAACGGGCAAAAATTGATATAGTTTCGTTGATTTGTTCAGGATTTATAGGGGTTACTTTGGCATTAAACGGTTTTGCTTATTATGGTTTGGCTGTTCAGACGATAACATATATAGGGATTGGTTCATTATTGAAGTTTATTTATGCACCATGGAAACCTACATTTCAAATTGATTTACACCCGCTTAAGTTAATGTTTGGCTTTAGTTCGAAATTGATATTGACGAATATTTTTACACAGATAAGCAATAATATATTTTCTGTAGTATTGGGAAAATTCTATAATCCGCAGCAGTTGGGGTTTTATTCGCAAGGTCAGAAATGGATGGGGATGGGACATCAACTAATAGGAGGCATGATTAATGGTGTTGCCCAACCTGTGTTGGTCCAAGTAATGGATGATAAAGAAAGGCAGGTTCTTGTCTTTCGAAAGATGGTTCGCTTTGGTGCGTTTGTTTCTTTCCCTGCTATGTTGGGGTTAGCATTTGTTGCAAAGGAATTTGTGTTGATTCTATTGGGTGAAAAATGGTTAGACAGTGTTCCTTTTCTTCAATTGTTTTGTCTTTGGGGAGCAATGGGGTATTTGTCTCAACTGTATGTGAATCTGTTGATGACGTATTCTCGATCTGATGTTTATCTATCGGGTATGATTCTTATTGGACTACTTCAAATATTGGTTGTGTGGATACTATATCCTTTTGGTGTATTTAATATGGTGATAGGATATATTTGTGTTTATTTTTTTAGTATTCTTTTTTGGCATTATTCAGTGAAGGAAGAGTTGCCGATAAAATTAATATCTATATGTAAAGATATTGTTCCGTATTTGGTTATTAGTATATTTGTATTTTTTGTGGTTGATTGTGTTTTAAGAAATATTTCTGATGTATATATGCTATTGATTTTAAAAATACTGTTTTCTTCAGCTTTGTATATTTTAATTCTACTACTTTTGAAGTCTACCATATTAAAGGAAGCTATTTCTTATTTAAAAAGATGATGGAATGGATGTTTCTGTAATTATAGTAAATTATAATACGTGTAATCTTGTTAAAAAATGTGTTGCTTCTATATTTGAAAAAACTAAAAATGTTAGTTTTGAAGTAATAGTTGTTGATAATAATTCAAAGGATGGAAGTGTTGAAGCAATTATAGATGAGTTTCCACGAGTACGTGTTTTTCCTTTAAAGGAAAACATTGGCTTTGGTAAAGCCAATAATATTGGGGTAAAGCATGCGAAAGGGAGGTTTGTCTTTTTTCTGAATTCAGATACTTTTTTATTAAATGACGCGATTTCAATATTAGTGAATTATTTAGATACGCATGAGTCTGTTGTTTTATGCGGGGGACAGTTATTTGATAGGGAAAGAAAGCCTACGGGTTCGTATATAGAGTATCCTGATTTAAGATTTTTCTTGTCTTTGGTGTTGAGAGGTTCTGTTTTTTATAAAGATTTACCCATTTTTCCAGAAGGAGAAATTCCTTATTATATATCTGGTGCTGATATGATGATGCGTAAGTCTTTTATTGAAAAGTATGGTGCTTTTGATCCTGACTTTTTCATGTATTATGAAGATACGGAACTTTCTTATCGTGTACAGTCTTTAGGTTTTGGAGTTCATTTTGTTCCTCGTGCTCATATAGTACATTTACATGATATGTCTCCGAAAGAAAGAGGACCTATAATCTCTACTTTGGATTTATATGTAATACAGAGTCGTTATTTGTATTTAAAGAAAGTTATGGGGGATGTGGTAATGAAGTCGCTTTTGTTATTGCATAAGATAAAAGCTTTTATTGCTATTGGCTATTTTGTAATAAGACGGAATAATGAAAAAATTGAGAACTGGAAGAAAATAAAAAAAATATTATTCTCAATTTCAGGATAAGTTTCTTGTTTTATATTCAATAAAAAATGTACTTTTATGAATGTATTATTATTATATACGATCGAAATTTTCCCTTATGAACAAAGTTGGTACTCGTTTTATAGGGAACATCCATGGATGCGGATGAATGAAACAGTTGCATCCATGGTGTTCCGGTTTTTGGTTAGTTGATTC
>ENA-UENY01000362-UENY01000362.1-human-gut-metagenome-genome-assembly--contig:-NODE-362-length-31182-cov-161.861051_pt1 | contig 31182 bp, 19 predicted proteins | sample MGYA00242886_ERZ507888 | MGnify/ENA primary metagenome ERZ507888 (study PRJEB26167, sample SAMN06115543) | human gut metagenome | host: Homo sapiens | place: China:Chongqing | collected 2014-11-10... | reverse complement strand
TTCATCCGCGCAATCAGCTCCGGACGGTGACGGTACAGCGCCATGATATAAGCCTGATGGGCAGAAAGTTTGTCACTGATAAGTACTTCGCGCCCGCCGGTCTCGTTCAATACAGACACTTCCACACTGTTACCGAACCTGGACAATCCGTCTACAAGAATAATGTCTACATTCTCAATGAAAGTATCATGCCCTATTTCATAATTGGCAATGTAGTTTTGGATATTCTCGATGCAGCAATTATCACCCACCGTTACATTGTGAAGCGTTACATGCCGCAAACCGGAATGTTTCTTTATTCCACCCGGCAAAGTAAATTCGGAATGGAATACCCCCAAACGCACCTCACCCGAAAAACGGGTATGATGTACGAATTCCGTTGAAAACTCTTCTGCAACGGTTACTTTCCCCCAATCATCTGCCAGACACGACTGGCTCTTCAACCGAAGAACTTCGTCTTCGGTCAAGTTTCTGTAAGTCATAACATTCAAATTAAAAATGAAGAATCAATTCTTCATTGAATTAAACTTCCTCTTCATCGTAAGTCTGATAAAGAAAATCGTTATAGGGGTACTTCTGCACATGCAGTTCTTTTACACGCCGGTAAACCACACTCTTCAGTTCCTCTACATTGATACGTTCGCGGGCAGAGATGAAAAGGCAATTGTCTTCCAACTTCGCCATCCACGTCTTCATCAGTTCTTCGAGTGTTAAGTTTTCTTTGGTTCTGGGGGTAAGGTCGTCGTCCGCTTTCGCCACATAGGTGTAAGCGTCTATTTTATTGAATACAAGTATCATGGGCTTACCGGATGCACCGATGTCCGCCAATGTCTTGTTCACCACTTCTATCTGCTCTTCAAAATCGGGGTGGGAAATATCTACGATGTGCAACAACAGGTCGGCTTCGCGCACCTCGTCCAACGTAGATTTAAAAGAGTCTACCAAATCGGTGGGCAACTTACGAATAAAGCCTACCGTGTCCGACAGCAGAAACGGCAGGTTCTCGATGATAACCTTGCGCACCGTAGTGTCCAACGTGGCAAACAGCTTATTCTCCGCAAACACTTCGCTCTTGGAAAGCAACGTCATCAGAGTAGATTTACCGACATTGGTATATCCTACCAATGCCACACGAATAAGGCGGCCGCGGTTCTTACGCTGGGTAGCTTTCTGCTTGTCAATCTCCGCCAAACGGTCTTTCAGCAATGACATACGGTTCAGGATGATACGGCGGTCCATTTCCAACTGCGTCTCACCCGGTCCGCGCAGACCCACGGAACCTTTACCGCCACCGGCTCCCGAACCGCCTCCCTGACGTTCCAAGTGTGTCCACAAACGTTGCAGACGGGGAAGCATGTATTTGTACTGCGCCAATTCAACCTGAGTTTTCGCATTGGCAGTCTGTGCACGCATGGCAAAGATGTCGAGGATGAGTGAGGTACGGTCCAATATCTTTATTTTCAGTTCAGCCTCGATATTGCGTATCTGCTTTGCCGAGAGCTCATCATCGAAAATCACCATACCGATTTCGCGCTCGGCTTCTTCTTCGCTGCGGATATATTCTTTTATTTCTTCCAGTTTACCCTTGCCGACGTATGTCACAGAGTTTGCCTGGTCTAACTTCTGAGTAAATCTTTTCACTACTTCCGCCCCGGCTGTCTCAGCCAAGAATGCCAGCTCGTCGAGGTATTCGTTCGTCTTACGCTCATCCTGAGTTTTTGTGATAAGACCTACCAATACTGCGGTTTCGACCTGCGCTTCGGAAATTACAAATTCTTTCATTCTACTTTATACCTTATTATATATATGTATCTTTATTATATGTGCCGGCAAATATAAGAAAAAACAAAACCATTCTCATAGTGTTCATTCCCATTTTTAATAATAAGGATACGGATTCCTGTCGTAAACCATCGAGCACCGTCAGATGCCACAAAACGGAAAGCGGATGTGCCAGCCCATACCTTCCGGTCTTTCGGCCCTGCACACCCGCCTTAATTATTTACGGATATTCCGTTTATTTCATTTCGATAGCGCTGTTATAATCGCTTTCACGGTTCGGAAGAATCCATTTCCAGAACTCCGATACATAGTTGCTATCTTTAAATCCGAATGTTCCGCTAATATACGAACTGTAATTACCGCCTTCCTTAAAAGAGTTACGAACCACTGGATCGCCCCAACGTTTACAGTCATACCAACTGAAACCTTCGCCCCATAACTCCAGACGACGGTATTTCTTAATCTCTTTCAGTAAATCCTCACCGGTAGCCGTACACGTATACTGAGGGTCACGGCCGCTGTTTTTATTCAATTCAACCAAGCTGTTTTGTGCAGCAGTCGGGTCTGAACTCAGATAATAATTAGCTTCCGCCTCAATCAACAACATCTCCGAAGCACGGAAAATGGGCTGACAACCTACAGCCGGTTGTGCCGTAGCTTGGAATTTCAGGCTGGCATAAGCATATGCCTGTGACGTAGCAGATGCTACAGTCTCCTTTACATACTTATTGGCTTTCGCAGAAGCGGCCTTGCCCTCCGCTGTACTGTTAAATTTATTGGCATTACGGCTTTCAGTACTTACAACATCCAAGAATGTTTTACTTCCATCTTCCGGCAAGAATGTAGATTCCGTCAAGAACAATCCTTTACGAATATCGCTGTCGGCAAAAGACTCAACCAAATCACGATTGATACATACATTGATATTTTGCTGCGCATAGTAACCGTTACAAGCCATGAAGAGCTGCCATCCATAATACCAGATAGTTTCGGAAGCATCATTGTACACACCCCAAATCCACTCACTGCTGGGAGTGCAGAAACCGCTATAATATGTATTCGTGTCCATCAAGGGGAAATTTGCACGCGCCAAAGCCGCATGTTCCTTGGCCACGGCATAATCCTGACGCGTTAAAGCAGCACGGGCATAAATGGCATGAGCCACCGGAGCATCCGGGAAACTGATATTAGAGGTAGCATCCCAGTAAATGTCATCGCGGGTAAGTCCGGAAACCTCATATAATCTAAGGGCTTCATCAAGATCATCATAAACCTGCTTATAGGTTTCGGCCAATGTAGACAACTTCAAGTCTGTCTCTTCACCAGCTTCGGCTACTTCCTTAATGCGCAGTACCACACCATCGGTAGCACCATCATTACTACGTGCCCAAGGCTCACAATATAATTCAGCCAAACGGAAGAAAGAATAAGCACGGAATGTAAGTGCCTCGGCTTTCAAGAAGTCTTTCTCTTCTTGCGAACCTTCTGCTTTATCAATACGATTGATTACCGCATTGGCATTTCCAATAATCAGATAATAGTAATACCAGGGGTAAGAATCATAGATAGAGCTGCTGCTCTGGGTTATGGTAGACTGGTTGTTCATCAGCGGAGACCATCCCGGTGCCATATAAGGGAAGTTGAAATCCTGACCGGGATATTCGCCATAAAGCAACTTCATAGTACCTTCACCGTTGAAGTTTTGTCCATAATAGGCATGTTGCTGAACCATTGTCCTGCAAATACCGTTGATAACAAGTTTTGCATTATCCGTTGTAGAGAAAATCACATCTCCCCCCGCAGTCTGCGTGGAGTCTGTATTGAGCCAACTGTCCGAGCAAGAGGTAAATCCCAACAGACAGCCGAGTCCTAATATCATTACGTTCTTGAATGTATATTTCATAATCTGTTTCATTTTAGAAGTTTAAATTAAGTCCGAGCGTAAACACACGTGCTGCAACGAATGTATTATCTTGAGAACCGCTGAAGCTATATTGAGGATTCATACCCTTACGCGCCGTAAAAGTAGCCGCATTTTCAATGGAGCCATAAACGCTCAATCCACCCAATCCCCATTTTGTAACGACTTTCTTTGGGAAAGAATAGTTCAGATTGATATTTTTGATGACAAAATAAGAAGCATCCGTCAGCCAGCGTGAACTTGCACCATAAGAAGTAGAAGCCAAACTTGAAAGGTCGAACTGAGGCGTACCGTTCGGATTCAAACGATTGGGAGAATCTTCGGTCATACCTTCCGGAACAGCTTGCCAGCCATTCAGCACATCCTTATGCAAGGCTCCCGGACCATTAGTCGTAGTATACATTAATCCTTGATAATTATAATCATATACTTTTCCGCCCAATGAATATGTACAGAGTACGGAAAGTGTCAGGTCTTTCCATGTCAAAGAGGTATTGATACTTCCATATACATCGGGCAGTGCACTGCCTTGCCATTCTTTTTCGGCATATGATGTATTGTACACGTAGTTTTTACCGTTGATAGTAACATACTCATCTTGAGCTTTCAAAGCATTGATTGTACTTTCACCCAGCTGTGAGTTTGCATTATAAAGCGCACGTCCGTTCATTTGGTCTACTCCGGCATAAGTATAAGTATAGAATTCATAGATGCTGTGTCCTTCACTGTAATTCTGTGTTCCATGCAGAATGTCTTTACCGCCGGGCAATTTTGTAATTTCGTTATGGATAGTAGTCAGGTTCAAACCGATATTCCACTTCCAATCTTTAGTCCGGATGGCATCTACATCCATAGCAACTTCAAGACCGGTATTGCGAACACTACCTATGTTAGCAAAATATTGTGACATTCCAGACGGCGTCTCGTCAGAAGTGGCAAACCAGTCGGTTGCACCGGCAGAAAGCGGATTGTAAACCGTGAAAAGCAAATCTTTAGATGTTTTATTGAAGAAATCCAAAGAGAAATTGAAACGGTTGAACAAACGACCTTCCAACGCGATATCCAATGAACCGGAAGTTTCCCATTTCAAGTTCTTATTAGGTATCTGAATTTTATAGAACGCACCGATACCGGCATTGACATTCGAATAGAACAGTTCCTTGTAAGCATAATAATCGGCACCGGCATCATTACCAACTTCACCGTAAGAAACACGGAACTTCAGATTATCAATCCATGTAAGGTCTTTCATGAACTTCTCCTGAGAGATAATCCAGCTTGCACCCAGCGACCAGAAATTACCCCACGGATCGGAGAAACGTGAAGAACCATCGCGACGGAATGAAGCATCCAGGAAGTATCTTTCCGCAAAGTTATAGCGTGCACGGGAAAGATAGCTTTCCGTAGTGTATTCTTGGTTATAACCATCGATACTTGTCATTTTCGCAAAATTGCTCATCTCCGTATTTCCACTGACTTTCATCTGTTCCTTCATCATGAAATCATAATTATAGGAGTGCTTGAAAGATTCGTGAGCCAGCAATACATCAATATGGTGCTTATCAAAATCGTGAGCCCATGTCAGTTCCTGTGTAAAACGGTATTCGCGTGTACGGTCATGTACTTTTAAAAGACGGCCGTTGTTAGCGGCACCGTCACCGCAATAGGGGTTATTGAAGGATTTTTCCGTGTTATTTACATTATAGAGGTCCCCCCTTACAGTAGCCGCAAAATCTTTCAAGAAAGAAATCGTACCATATATCTGACCTGATACGGCATTACGTTCCTTACGGCTGATATCATTCTGAATTTCATAAATAATATTACGACCACTCAAATAATCATAGTTACTTATATCATAAGAGTTACCGTTGCCATCTGTAGCCACGCTTCCGTCTTCATTATGCATCAAATAAGGATAGACCGGTGCCATCTGACCAGCTGTATAGAACGGATTAGCAAAATATGCATCATGAGCATTAGCCTGATAATTAGAGCCGGACATTGTTCCGCTCAGACTTACACCTGTTTTAAACCAGGAAGTCGGCTGATAGTTAGCCTTCAAACGTGCAGTGAAACGGTCATAATCTGAGCCAATGATATATCCTTTCTCATTCAAATAGCCGAAAGAAGAGAAAATATCATACTTTTCTCCCATAGCATCCGCACTGGCTGTGTATTCCTGACGATAACCTGTGCGCTCCAATGCCTTCAGCCAATCCAAATCATTGTAACCGGGTTTTACCTTTGCTACGAACTTTCCATTTTCATCGAACATGGCAGCACCATTCTTATCAAAAATAGGAGAAAAAACAATGTCATTATTGACTGTTTTAGATGCTTCGAATGCTTGTTGCGGAGTAACTCCACCGTCTTTTTCCCAATAGCTTTGCATACCGGAACGCATAGCTTCCATCCATTGGTTTACGCCCAATTTGTCATATTCCGGTATACCACGGGTATACATACCCTGCTTCACACCAATCCGGAAGTTCAACTTATGACTTTTACCTTTTTTAGTGGTAATCATGATAACTCCATTAGCAGCCTTATTACCATAAAGAGCGGCAGATGAAGCATCTTTCAGAACAGAAATAGATTCAATATCCTGCGGATTGATATCATTCAAGCTTCCGCCATAAGGAGAGCCGTCTACGACAATCAGCGGGGCATTAGTTCCGTTTACAGAACCAAATCCGCGAATACGGATTTCGGATTTATCGCTACCCGGCTCACCATATGAGTTATTCACCTGAATACCGGGAGCAGCACCTTCCAAAGTTCCCGTTACTTCAGTAACAGGGCGCATCTCCAGTTTCTTTGAGTCGATAGAGGCTACAGCACCTGTAATGGACTGGCGGCTGGCAGTACCGTAAGCAACAACGACAACTTCATCAAGCACCTCAGTATCAGGTTTCAATACCACTTTTAAGTTCGGCTTGATAGCTACTTCCTGAGTCTGCATACCGATGTATGAAATCTGCAAAGTTTTCGCAGAACTCACAAAAATATAAGTTGTTTAAAATTAGAGTTTTACGAGTAATAATAAATTTGCCATTTAGAACAAAAGTATTTACACGTGTTATTCTAACCGTATCTAATAATCGAATTATATTACCAAAATGCTACCTATAATCTATAATAACTGTTGATTATTAGTGCTTTGCATGGATGGCTGTTGGGGAATAATCATATCATAAATATACTTGCCGTGTTTTTTAATGGTATTTTGTAAGCAAAAAACATTAGTAGCTTAAGTCTCTCGTTTATAATTTGAATTCTGCCTCTCTATGAAGTTTAAAAATGAAAATCATCTGTTACGCTATCACGTTGTAGGGGATATTCCTCTGATACAAGTATATTGTACCATGTAAGATGGACGTGATAGATAAAATTATTTACAACTATCTATCACGCCACATATCTTCTTAAGAATGGTCTAGACCGTATGTGTATTTACCTCCGATTAAATAGAATAATTTATTGGTTACCAGTATAAAACTTTTGTTTTTTTCTCCAAGGAACTAAAAAATTCAGCACTATAAAATAACTTGCTTACTACTTATTAAAGCTGTTATCTGTCTTTTTTTTAATACCCAGTGCTGCTTGCTTCATTTTTTCCAAGTCGTGAACAATCGTCATATCCATAATATTGGTATACACTTGTGTCGTTTTTACACTTTTATGACCAAGCAGTTTTTGTACAGTAGTGATATTTACACCATTATATATAAGTAAAGTTGCATTGGTGTGACGGGCTGTGTGAAATGAAATCTTTTTTGATAATCCTGCCAACTTTGCAATGATTATCAGGTCTTTATTGATATTTGAGTTATCTCTTAAGCGGAAAAAATCCTCCAGATTATTGCGGTATTTATTAAGGATTACAATTCCTTTGCCTGCAAAAAGGAGATAAAGGGGTAACCGCACTTCTGTTCCGGTCTTTACAGATTTATATATAAGCCACGTTTCCTGATTTATGTCTACAATGTTTTTCTTTGATAAATTTGTAAAATCAGAGTATCGCATTCCTGCATAACAGCAGAACAGAAAAGCATCCAATGACTTTTGCAGTTTCATATGCTTGCCCGTCAGGCTCAAACGTTCTAATTGTTCCAGTTCTTCTGGAACTAAATGGGTGTGTTTGTTCTCCACGGTTTTTATTTTATACTTCCTGAAAGCATATTTCTGGATTTCAATATATTCTTTATTAATAGCGATATTTATGTGACGTTTTAAATGTTTCATATGTTTCGCAATGGTATTGGTATGATATCCTTTCTGTTGCAGGAAGTACTCAAAAGATGAAACGAACTCGAATGTCAAATCGGAAAATACTATATCCCTTTTGAATTCTTGCAGTAATAGAAGAGTAGAAAGATGATTGCGTTTGGTACTATCCTTTAAAGACGAATTCGAAACTTCTTGCTTAAAGAAGGATATAAATGAAGAATTGTTCTCTCTGGCAGCTAAGGCATCTTTTAATAATTCCAACGATATGCGTTTGCCCTGCTGCCATAACTCCAATTCTTTTTTCTCTATTGCTGCGACAAATTCGTAAATCAGGCGGTTGAGAGCATCTGCATTAGGGTGGTTTTTTACAACTAGTTTTTTTGCATCCCATTGTTCAGGCTTCAGATAGACTTTGGTTGAAAAGTATTTCTTCTTTCTGTCCAAATAGGCTTCTACCTGTACTAGTGCCATTCCTCTTTTGTTCAGACATTTCTTTCTGTTGTACACAAGACTGTAAATAATTTTATTCATCTCAAATTGTTTTGATTAATACTATAAACAAATAAGATGATATTCTGTGCAAAACAGGGTTTGAATAAGAATTAATATCTGCAAAAAAAAGACTCCTTCTTTGACGGTCTGTTCTTTGAAGTTATCCAAAATATTCAAGATGTCTTGCTTAATTGGATGAACTTGCGCAAATATGAGAGTATTTTTAACTATTTTGTTTTAAAATATATGTATTCGGATTAATAATGGAGCAAAATGATTAAAACAGAGTGGTAGCAAACATCATCATTTTAAGGTTCTATAATTGTATAAAACATGCTATTCAGCATAAAATAATCGAAAAGATTAACAATTTGATAGATTTACAAGGTTTTTTCAATAAAATAGTTGTATGTTTCATATTTATTAATATATTTGCATTTTGTTAGAATGAAGAGACAATTAATGTAAAGTTAAACTTTAAGAGAGAATTTATGAAAAGAAAATTAATGCTGTTATTGGCCTGCCTTTTTGTGGGCATAGGTCTGGTAACTGCCCAAACACAGAAAGTCACAGGTGTTGTGATTTCTGAAGAAGATGGGCAGCCAGTTATTGGAGCTTCTGTATTGGTAAAAGGTACGCAGATCGGTGCTATTACCAATGTAGATGGTGATTTTACATTACTGAACGTACCAAGTTCTGCGAAAACTTTGCAGATTTCGTACATCGGTATGCAGACTCAGGAAGTAGCTATCAAACCGAACCTAAAAGTAATATTAAAGTCTGATACAGAGTTGCTTGATGAAGTAACCGTAGTAGCTTATGGCACTAAACGCAAGCAGGATTTGGTAGGCTCCATCAGTAGTGTGAAGAATGAAATTATCAGTAATTCGCAGGCTGCATCCGTTTCAAACGCACTCGAAGGAGCTGTAGCCGGCTTACAGGTAGTAAGTTCTTCCGGACAGCCGGGACAGGATGCCGATATCGTCCTGCGCGGTATAGGTTCTATTTCGGCTAGCAATAATGCGTTGATTGTGGTAGATGGCGTGCCTTTCAACGGTAAGTTATCGGATATCAATCCTACAGATATTGCTTCGGTGAACGTATCGAAAGACGCTGTTTCTAACTCCTTGTATGGTTCTCGTGCAGCCGGAGGTGTGGTTATGATTACGACCAAGACCGGACGTAAAGACAAAGTATCCATTAACTTTGACGGTAGTTGGGGTGTGGCACAGCGTGCGTATAAGGATTATGACATGGCTACTGATCCTGGAGAATTCTATCGCCTGACTTGGTATGGTATTCGTAATACCTATTGGGCAGCCGGAAACTCCATTGAAGATTCTAATTTGGCAGCCAGTCAGGATTTGCTGGGCGAACTGGGTAATTACAATGCTTACATTATTCCGCAAGGAGAATATCTGGTGACACCCGATGGTAAACTTAACCCCAATGCGCGTTTGCGTTATGATGACACTTTTGCTGATGCCTTGTTCGACAACGCTTTCCGTCAGGAATACAATGTATCTGCTTCAGGCGGTAACGACCGTACAGACTTCTATGTATCTATGGGATATCTGGATAATGACTCTTATGTATTAGGCTCTTCTTATGAACGTTTTACGGCTCGTGCCAATGTTAACTCCCAACTGAAGTCTTGGTTGAAAGTAGGTACCAATGTAGGGTATTCCAAAGCTACTCAAAACGGTGTACAGGAAAATGCCGGAACTGCTTCCAATCCTTTCGCTGTGGCACGCTCCTGGGCTCCTATCTTCCCAGTTCATGCCTATGACGCAGAAGGTAACATGAAATATTATGAAGACGGACGTCCCATGTATGATGCCGGAAACGGTGAAACAGACGGTACATCCAAACGCCCTACTGCAACTAATCAAAATGTGATAGCCAACATGAGAGAGGACATCCGTGAAAGCGTGTATAATAACCTGACTTCACGTTCATATATAGAAATCTCATTCTTGAAGAACTTCAAGTTTACGGCAAATTACAGTTATGATTTTACGAATGACAGCGAAACACTCTATTACACGCCGACTATCGGTGACGGACAGTCGTTCGGTGGTCGAGGTACACAGGCAAGTATCAACACAACAACTACCAACTTCAACCAAATTTTGGCCTACAGCAATGTGTTCGGCGATTACCACCACTTATCGGCTAAGGTAGGTCATGAATACTATAAGTATGAATACGACTATTTTGACGGACAGAAAACTAACTTTTTTAATCCGAGCAATCCGGAACTGAACAATGGTGGACAGATGCAATACATCAATAGCTACAAGGTGAACCACAACATTGAGGGCTATTTCGGTATGGCAGACTATGATTACAATAACAAATATTATATCTCAGCAGCTTTCCGCCGCGACGGTACTTCCCGCTTCCTGGACCGTTGGGGTAATTTCTGGTCGGTAGGGGCCGCTTGGCGTATTTCCAATGAAGCATTTATGGACGGAACGGACGCTTGGTTGAATGACCTGAAAATACGTGCTTCATATGGTACCCAGGGTAATGAAAATATTCTTTCGGATGAAGGTTACGCCTATGTATACACACCTTACCAAGATCAATATACGGTTACTTGGAATGGCGCTGAATTAGGCTATTCACCGGAATTTTACGGTAATCCGGATTTGACATGGGAAAAGCAGAAAACTTTTGACGTGGGTGTAGATTTCCGCTTGTTCGACCGCGTATATGGTTCATTTGAATACTTCTATCGCCGTACAGACGATATGCTTTTCAAGCGTCCCGTAGCTTTCTCTACAGCCGGACGTCCATATAACTGGGAAAACCTGGGTGCGATGAAAAACACCGGTATAGAGTTCGATGTAAATGTAGATATTTTCAATCAGCCTGACTTGAAGTGGACAGTATCGCTTGTGGGTTCCCACTACAAAAACCGCATCTTGACACTGCCCGAAGAAAATCGCAAAGATGGTATTACTAGTGGTCCATTCAACCTGCGTGAAGGCAAGAGCCGCTTTGAATACTATACTTATATGTATGCTGGTATGGATGAAAAAGGAAATGCTATGTGGTACATGGACGAAACAAATGATAAAGGAGAAGTAATAGGCCGCACTACCACTACTACTTACGCCGAAGCAACCCGCTATTTCATCGGCAAATCTGCATTGCCTGATTTTAATGGCGGTTTCAGTACTACTTTCTCTTACAAAGGTATTGATCTTTCTATAGCAACAGCTTTCCAGATTGGAGGCTATGCTTATGATTATTCCTATTTGGACGGTATGAGTTCCTCATTCTATGTAGGTCATAACAAGGATATGTGGAAGACGTTCAATCCGGAGACAGGTACAGGCTCACTCCCTATCTGGAATGCAGACAATGCTTCTAATTCTTTCACTCAACAGTCAGATCTCAATCTGATAAAGGCCAGCTACTTCAGTATCCGCAACATTACTTTGGGTTACACATTGCCAAAAAACCTGATGCAGAAATTCGGTATTGAAAAGTTGCGCATTTATGCTACAGCAGACAATCTTGCCTTGTGGTCCAAACGTCAGGGATTTGACCCCCGTGTGGCAATGGCAGGCGCTGACGATGAATATGGAGGCTATTCTCCGATGCGTGTGATTTCCGGAGGTATCAACCTTACATTCTAACTAAAAAAGTTTTGTATATGAAGATAATAAAATATATGATGCAGGTACTCGTTGTCGGCAGCCTGCTTACATCTTGTGTTGAAGATGCCGATGTTACCGCTTATTTGACCGAAGACCAACTGGGCAATGTGGCTCAGGACGACCCTGATAAAACTTTTTCGGCCGCTGTGGCAGGTATGTATTCTGATATGCAACAGTATTATGATACCGATATGCAACATAATTATTTCGGTCAAAAGAGCTTTGATTACCTGACATCGCTGATGGGTAACGACATGATTATGACCGGACGTTTCGGTATGAGTCTCTATCATTATTTGTTGGATTATTGGCAACAGAACTATACTCCGACCAACAATCGCTGGAAAGAATACTATCGTGTCATAGCCAATGCCAATAATATTCTCAAACTGATTGACCCCAGTAGTGAAGATCCTGCCAATTTGAAATATCGTGCCATCGCCCTCGGCTTCCGTGGCTATGCCTACTTGCAACTGACCTATCTGTACCAGCATTCCTATTATACCGGTGCAGACGGAACGAAATGGGGACGTGGAGAGAAATATGATTTCTCGCAATCTCCGTGCGTGCCACTTATCACAGAAAAAACGGAAGGCGACCAGCCGCGTGCTACTGTAGCCCAGATATATGAGCAAATCATGAGCGACCTTACTACTGCCTTCGGCTTCTTCAAACAATTGGATATGGTACACACCTCCTCACCTACGGATATGGACGGTTGCGTAGTAGCTATGCACTTGGCCCGTGCAAATATGGTTATCCATGAATGGGATAAAGCGATAGAATATGCGCAAGTAGTGATAGACAACATCCCTATGTTGACGAATGAAAATCAGATACTGCAAGGGTTCAGTAACATCAGCCTGCCGGATGTGGTATTCGGCTGCGACATTACTGCAGATAATAGTACGGTTTATGTATCTTACTTCTCGCAGATGGATGCTTACAGTGAAGGCTATGCCGGTATCGGTGTATGGCGTGCCGCCTTTAAGCCGTTTGTAGACCGCATCGCGGATAATGATGTTCGTCTGCAATGGTTCTGCTGCGACCGTTCTACAGGTGTGGATACTGAAGATAAAGACGGTAAGCCTATCCGTGTGACATTGTTGCGTGATACTAAGACGCCAGCTTCCGTAGAATATCAGGCTGTAAAATTCATCGGTACAGGTCGTGAAAATATCCAGGCAGGTACATTCAGCGGTTGGGAATTGGGAGACTATATCTACATGCGTTCGGAAGAAGCTTATCTGATAAAGATAGAAGCTTTGGCACACAAGAATTCTCCGGATGCTGTAACCGAACTAGAAAACTTCATGAAGACCCGTCAACCCGATTATGATTACACCTTTACGAACAAAGCCGACTTGATAGAGGAAATCATTTATCAAAAACGTGTAGAGTTCTGGGGAGAAGGCTTGGAATATATTGACAATCGTCGTTTGAATATTCCTGTAGACCGTACAGATGAAACCTGGGGTGCAGAAAACAACAATCACTTCTCTGCTGCCAAGTTCCGTTATAATCAGGAAGAACGTCCGTTCCTTTATCAGTTGCCCATCTCGGAAATAGAGAATAATTCTCAGATTTCTCCGAGTGACCAGAATTGATAGAGGTAAAGAATATGTTATACGATAAAATCGGTAAAGGCAAACTGCTTTTACCGATTTTTCTATTATTGCATCACTAGAAAAGGTCTGTCAACAATAGTATTCCTTTTTAACTATACAATATGTAAACTTCTATAAATAAGCATTTTATAAATAGATATAAAGTCATTATATTTAACCAAAAACCTCAATAGAATATGCCTACCATGTATTTACAAAACTATCAAGTTACTCATATGTTACCATATTTTACAGTAAAACAGTGATTATCAATAATATGCACATATTGATGTAGTCTATATTGAAACTATCGAAATATACTTTAGTTTTTTGTTGAACTATTTTTGTAAAATAAAAAGTAATGTGAGTAGCCGTGGTTGACCATAAAGAAATACACTATGATGAAAGTCGCAAACAAAGATTTATGTCAAAATAAAACATAATCCTATTACAAAAAAACATCATAAACAAGCTATTATAATAAGATTATAATTATCTTTGTGTAAAACATGTAACCTATGACAAAAATAAACCCTTTCATAACCAGTGGCTATATTTCAGCAAAGTACTTTTGCGACCGTATAACCGAAACAACTACATTGACACGTTATATAACCAACGGAAATAATGTAGCTTTGATATCCCCTCGCCGTTTAGGAAAAACCGGGCTGATAGAGCATTGTTTTCATCAGCAACAAATAAGGGAAGTATATCACACATTTTTAATCGATATATATGCAACAAAGAATTTTCAGGAGTTTGTATTTGAACTTGGTAAAGGTATTCTGAATGGTTTGAAGCCGCGTGGAAGAAAAGCATGGGAGCTGTTTCTCAAATGTTTATCCTCTCTTCGCACCAGTATCTCTTTTGATTTCAGTGGTAATCCCAGTTGGAATTTGGAAATGGGTGATATAAAGACTCCCGCTATAACGCTTGATGAAATATTCCGTTATTTGGAAGAAGCGGATAAGCCTTGCCTGATTTCCATTGATGAGTTTCAAGTCATAGCCAAATATCCGGAAGGGGATGTTGAAGCCATATTACGGACACATATCCAACATTGTTCCAATGCAAAATTTATCTATGCCGGTTCGCAACGTCATATGATGGGAGAGATATTTACTAGTCCGTCACGTCCGTTTTACCAAAGTACGGCCATTATGGAACTGTCTCCTATTAATGCAGATATTTATACGGAATTCATAAAAAGACACTTTGCGGAGAATAAGAAAAAAATTGCAGTAGAAACAATTCAAGAAGTTTATAAACGTTTTGAAGGAATAACCTGGTACATTCAGTTTATGGCAAACTCGCTTTATGCAATGACTGCTGAAGGTGAGGAGTGTACTGTTGATAAAGTGAATTTTGCCATTGAAAATATTTTGTCACAACTAAATTTTACCTATTCTTCACTTCTGTTTCAACTCCCACCTAAACAAAAAGAAATTCTCATTGCTATTTGTAAGGAAGGAAAGGCTCAGGAAATCACTTCCTCTAAATTTTTAAAAACTTATAAGCTAACGGCGAGTTCTGTGCAAGGAGCCATAAGAGGACTTTTAGATAAAGATTTTGTAACTAATGAATTGGGAGTGTATAGCGTGTATGACAAGTTCTTCGATATTTGGTTAAGGAAACGGATCAGTTAAAAAGGAAAACTTTGCGAATTTCGTTCGTTGGTATGCAAACGCAGGATGTGGCAATCAAACCAAATGTAAGAGTGATACTCAAATCAGATGCCGAACAATTGGATGAGGTGGTAGTAACTGCTATGGGTATCAAACGCGATCGCAAAGCATTAGGCTATGCGGCACAGGATTTGAATTCAGAACAACTGAATAAAGCAGGAACAACCTCGCTTGCCAGCGCCATACAAGGTAAGCTGACGGGTGTAGATATCCGTCAGTCATCGGGTGCACCGGGTGCTTCTTCTCAGATTGTAATTCGTGGTGCTCGCTCGTTTGATGGTAACAACCAGCCGCTATATGTAATCGATGGTATGCCTGTGAATACAACAGCTGATTTTGACACTGAAAAATCTGTGACAGGTGCCAATTATGCTGATCGCAGCATTGACATCAATCCTGAGGATATAGAGTCTGTGAATGTACTGAAAGGACAGGCAGCATCCGCATTGTATGGTATCCGTGCATCCAACGGTGTAATTGTCATTACGACCAAACGCGGTTCCAAAAACAATATGAATAAACCAAGCGTAACGATTTCAACAAATCTGAGTGCACAACGGGTTTCACGCAAATTCGAACGCCAAGATGTTTATTCGCAAGGCAACAGCATTACCGCAGGATATGACCCGTCTTCTTCCATGACCTGGGGACCGAAAATCAGCGAATTGGCTAACGACCCCAAATATGGCGGCAACGTGAACAATCAATACACTGCGACAGATGGTATACGCGAAGGACAATATTATAATCCCAAACGTGCACAAGCTGGTTTGGACGGCTGGACTACGCCACAGATTTATGATAATGTAGGCGACTTTTTAGGCATAGGATTCACAGAAAACACCAATGTGAATCTATCGCAAAGCATCAACGGAGTAAATTATTCATTCGGCGTGAATAATTCACACCAGAATGGCATTATCCCTTCAACAGGTATGGATCGTTGGGGAGCACGTGGATTGGTAGACTGGAAAATCAATCCGCAGTGGAATACAGGATTCTCCATCAACTATTCATCTACTAAAATAACGTCCGCACCAGGAGCCAATGATGGTATCATGAATGTGGTTTACTCCGCTCCATCTGAATATGATTTGAAAGGAATTCCCAATCACGAACCTGGCAATCCAACGAACCAGATATTATTCCGTTCCACTTCATTTACCAACCCTTATTGGTGGGCGGAACATAACGAATACCTCCAACATACCAACCGTGCTTTTGGTAATACCTATCTGGAATATCAACCGGATTTAGGCTTGGGAGAGAACTTTTCATTCAAGATTAGAGAACAGGCAGGTCTTGACATCTGGACATCAGATTACACTGATGTACGCGAAATGGGCAGTACATCATCATTGAAGGGTGGAGACATAGAGAATTACGGTTCTCAGCATAACGTTTTTAATAACCTATTCACTGTTAATTTTGACGGAAAATTCGGTAAAAGTGATGAATGGCGGCTAAATGTAATATTGGGCAATGAGTTCAACCATGAAAGCATTCGTAAGTGGGATTATTATGGCAGCAATTTCAATTTTCCCGGTTTTACCAACATCAGTAACGCTACTTCACTGACAGCCAATGAATATAAACGGCAGGAACGTACAGTAGGCTTTTTCGGAAGTCTCTCAATGTCATGGCAAGACCAGGTGTACCTGACCGTAACCGGACGTAATGACTATGTGTCGACCATGCCGCGCGGCAGTCGTAGTTTCTTCTATCCTTCGGTATCCCTGGGTTGGGAGTTCACCAAATTATCTTTCTTGCAGAACAATAAAATACTAAACTACGGTAAACTCCGTGCTTCGTTCGCACAAGTAGGTCAGGCCGGCGACTATTATGCCAATTATTATTACACTCCTACCTACGGCAGCGGTATGTACTCTTACTATCCGGTTACTTATCCTCTACCCAGCGGAGTATCTACTTTCACACCCTATTACCGCGTGTATGATGAAGGATTGAAACCGCAAAATACGACCAATTATGAAGTAGGTGCCGATTTGCATTTCTTTGGCAGCCGTTTGAAAGTGGAATACACATACAGTTTGCAGAATGTAGAAGATCAGATATTTTATGTGCCCGTAGATGGAGCGACCGGCTATCAGGAAATGTTGACCAACGCCGGAAAAATGCGCACGCATGCTCACGAACTTTCTATTAATGCCGCTATTCTGCAAGCCAAAGATCTCGACCTGAATTTGGGTATCAACTTTACCAAAGTAAACAACAAGGTTATAGAACTGGCTCCGGGTGTGGAATCCATTATGCTGGGTGGATTTGTAGAACCACAAATTCGTGCACAGGCAGGATGTACTTATCCGAACATATATGGTTTGGGCTTCAAACGCGATGAAGCAGGCAATTTACTGTTACTGAACGGTCTGCCTCAATCATCGGGCAATAGCCAAGACTTGGGCAACTGCTCTCCGGACTTCACTACTGGTTTTACGCTGGGTGGCCGTTATAAACGTCTTTCACTCTCTACCACATGGAGCTGGCAACAAGGTGGAAAGATGTATCACGGAACAAACATGACTCTGAATTATTTTGGTGCTACCAAAGAGTCACTTCCTTATCACGAAGGAAGTATGGTTGCTGAAGGCATAGATGAAGCAACGGGACAGCCCAATACAGTTGAAGTAAATAAAGCCGATTACTATCAGGCTTATTACAATATCACCGAATCCGGCGTGTATGACACGAGCTTTATCAAGTTACGCGACCTGACTTTAACTTATCAATTGCCCAAACTCGGTATCTTCGACATTTCGATTTACGGCTTTGCCCGTAATGTACTTGTTTGGGCTAATTTGCCCAACTTCGATCCGGAGTCTTCACAAGGCAATAATAATATGAGCGGATACTTCGAACGGTTCTCAGTTCCCAACACATCTAGCTTCGGCGGTGGTCTTACTATTAATTTCTAAACATACCAACATAAAGATTTCGATTATGAAAAAATACATATTCATGACTTTGACGGTGGCTCTTCTCGGACTGACAGCATGTACAGAAGATGCATTTGACCGTATCAACAAGGACTATGAACACCCTTCACCGGAAGCCGTCCCGGCAGCACTCCAACTGACAGATGCCATTATGTCCACAGGCTTCAGTACCGTATCGGGTGACTTTGCTTTTTACCTTTCCTCGCTCAATGAACAAGAGATAGGTATGGGTAACAACCAATTAATGTTTGCTGAAATGCGCAACGCAAGCGAATGGGCTGCTTCTACTACCTTTAACAATGTATGGAACTCTATCTATGGCAATTTACAGAATATACGCCAAATGCAGAGCAAAATAGAGAATGAAGTACCGGGTAATGTCGGACAGTTTGATATACTGGGTATGGCACAAGTATTGGAAGCTGTAAACTTCGGTGTCCTGACCGATATGTTCGGTGATATTCCTTATAGCGAAGCTGTGCAAGGACAAGGTAATTTGCAACCTAAATTAGATGCACAGAAAGATGTTTATACTGGTATTTTGGCTACACTCGACAAGGCTATCGGTAACTTGGAAAAAGGCAAAAGTTTGACAAGTGCCGGTAATCAGGACATAGCCTACAAAGGGGTTGCATCTAAATGGCTCGCAGCTGCTCACGCTCTGAAAGCACGCTATCTGTTGCATAAACTGGCGGTAGAACCTAACGTACTTTCAGAAGTGGCAACAGCCGTACAAAAAGCTATAGACAACGGATTCGAAGGATTTACAGTTACAGGATTTAACGGTTCTACATGTGACAATCCATGGAGTGCCTATGTTTTCAGCCGCCAGTACACAGCACCTTCAAAGATAGTAGCAGACTTGATGGAAGCCACAGATGATCCTCGCTTGGATTATTATCTGAATGCTTTGGGAGAGTCTTATACTCCGGGAGATGAAACTATTGCCAAGACAGTAGATGATGCCAGAGTAATGAAATATCAGCCGGCATGGTATTTGTTCGGTTCACAGCCTATTCATATCATGAGTGAGGCCGAACTCTATTTCATTCAGGCAGAAGTTCAACTGCGATCAAACATTGATGCCACCTCGGCGTATCAAAAAGCAGTAGAAGCTTCTGTTACGGAAATTCTGACTTGGTTTGGAGATGAATCCACTGTACAGACTGCTGCAACAATAGCAAAAAACTATGCCATGTCTTTGGGCACACCGACACTCCAAAAACTTTTTGAACAGAAATATGTGGCGCAAGCATTGGACGAGCAAGTGGAAACTTACAACGATCTGCGTCGCTTGAAAGCAATGGGAGAAGAGTATGTAATACTGACTAACCCGAGAAACACCCAAAGCGGTATTAACCGCTATCCGGAACGCTTGCCCTATGGCAACAGCGCGGTCATCGGCAATCCGGATGTGAAAGAAGCCTACGGCGACGGTTCTTATATCTATTCTGAGAAGACGTGGATAAACGGAGGTAAATAAATCCAAGTAAATAAATCCCTTTGTTTTAGGTTGTTTTCACAAATTCAATCTAAAATAGAGGGATTTTTCCCGTATTAGAACTCATCTCAAAACATTATTCTTTCTTTAGGAATAAAGCATTTATAAATATTTACAAAAGAACAATAGTTAATACAAGATACACTATAGTACTCCATAACAATGTATTCGTTTAAGTTCAATATATAATTGATTAAATTATATCAACAAAAAGATAAAGAAAAAAACAGAAAGTAAATTTTCAATATGATAATAAAAGTGTATTATTGTCATAGATAGCTGTATATCAATGGTATATATTGAATTCAAGTAGATAATGGGTATACTCCCAAACCCCGTACCTCTCTTATATTGGCTTTTAAAGAAGACTATACTAATTATAATAAGTTCTATCAAATATATAATATATTAATAATCAGCTATTTAATTTTAATGCAGTTCTGCGAAAACTTTGCAGATTTCATACATCGGTATGCAGACTCAGGAAGTGGCTATCAAACCGAACTTAAAAGTGGTATTGAAACCTGATACTGAGGTGCTTGATGAAGTTGTAGTAACCGGATATGGTACCTTCAAAAAGTCCTCATTTACAGGTTCTGCATCAAATGTGACTACCGAAAAGTTACAGGATTTACCTTCTATCAGCGTGCAAGATCGTTTGGCTGGTTCTGTTGCCGGTGTTCAAATCACTTCTACTTCCGGTCAGCCCGGCTCCGTTGCCTCCGTGCGTATTCGCGGTATGGGGTCTATCAATGCTAGCAATGAACCATTATATGTCATTGACGGAGTGCCCATGCTGAACGGAAACGTCAGCGAATTCACTTACGCAGATTCCGGTAACAGTCTAATGGCTACACTGAATAGCAATGACATAGAGTCCATGACGGTGATCAAAGATGCTGCGGCTGCCTCATTGTATGGTTCGCGTGCCGCTAATGGTGTTATTGTCATAACAACCAAAAAAGGCTCTGCTGGCAAAACCAAGATAGGGGTAAGAGCAGACTGGGGTATGTCTAATATGGCAATCGATTATCGACCGATTCTCGATGGTAAGCAAAGACGTGAAATCCTGCACTTGGGATTTGAGAATTATGCCAAATATACCCTTGGCTATGATGCAGAACAAGCAGCAGCTTTGGCCAATAAAAACATCGATGAATATGCAGCAGAACCCTGGTCAGGATATACAGACTGGAAAGATGTCTTATTCCGTAACGGTAGCCACCAGAATTATGAAGTAAATGCACAAGGCGGTAATGAAAAAACGAGGTTTTATACTTCTTTTGCTTATACAAAGCAAGAAGGTATTACAAATGTATCAGGCTATGAGCGTTTCACCGGTCGCGCCAATGTTACACACCAAACCGGCAAAGTGTTATTGGAAGCCAACGCCATGTATACCAATTCAACCCAAAACGTAAATAATGAAGGGACCAGCTTTGCAAGCCCTATCATGTGCTATGCAATGACTGCCTCTCCCTCTACATATCCATATAATGAAGACGGTTCATTCAGCAGTAACTTCCCTGCACTGAATGGTGCCAACCCTATACAAACTGAAACATATAATTACAACAGGGCTACCATAAACCGCTTCCTCGGTTCAATGGCCGCTACCTGGACTATTTGGGATAATCTGAAATTGAAAGAAGCCATCAGCTATGACTTCAACCAAAACAATGAACGTATATGGTGGGATCCTCGCAGCAACGACGGTCGCTCATCAAACGGTGTTTATCAGCGCGTTATGGGCAACAGAGGGCAGTTAAATACACAAACACAATTATCTTACAACAAATCCTTCGGATTACACAATCTGGATGCTTTGGTAGGCTTTGAAACCGAAGATTATAAATATGATTATTTATATGCCAACGGAAACCAATACCCTTCTTACCTGCCGGAAATAGAAAATGCAGGCGATAGCCGTGCTTCAAGCCATGTAGAACGATACAGAATGACTTCTTTCCTGGGACGTATCAATTATGACTACAATAACAAGTATTATTTTAGTGCAAGTTATCGCCGGGATGGCAGTTCCCGCTTGTCAAGAGAAAGCCGTTGGGGAGATTTCTGGTCTATATCCGGTTCTTGGAGACTGAGTGAAGAAGCTTTCATGCAGGATATCAAGCATGTGCTGACCGATGCCAAATTACGTGTATCTTACGGTGTGAACGGTACACAACCCACAGATTTGTACGGCTATTTGGGCGTATATGAATTTGGTTATAACTATGCAGGAAATGGCGGTTCGGCTGAAGCTCGTTTTGACAATCCCAATATGAAATGGGAAAAGAATTACGCAACCAACGTAGGTTTGGACGTTACGCTGTGGAACAGATTGTCGATTACTGCAGAATGGTATAACCGAGACACTAAGGATTTGTTGATGAGCAAGAATATTTCAGCCGTGCCGGGTGTAATCAATAGTAGCGGTGGAGCCACTATGCTGATGAATGTCGGCTCTATGAGAAACCGCGGTGTTGAATTGGAAATTAAATCCACCAATATCCAAAACAAAGACTGGTATTGGAGCACATCCTTGAACTTCGGACACAACAAAAACACCTTGTTAAAACTGGACGGCGAACAGAACGAAATGATTGACGGCATAGCCATTCATCGTATCGGAGAGGCTTATCAATCATTCTATGCTTACGAATACGCAGGTGTTGATCCGGAAACCGGATCGGAAATGTTCTACATTAACGGAGAAGATGGAAGTCGTGAAACCACCATACATTCGAATGAGGCCAATAAGGTGATTATCGGTTCGCCCGACCCGAAACTGACCGGTGGTCTGACTAACTTTGTAAGTTGGAAATTCATAGATTTAAACTTTACTCTGACTTACTCTTTGGGCGGTCATGCATACGATGCTGCAACTTGGTTACAGTCTAATGGCGGTACTTACAACTATGTAGGTAATGTTCCGGCATACTATAAGATTGAAGATACCTGGAAGCAACCGGGCGACAACGCTAAATTGCCCCTATTTGCCTATGGCAATAAAAATACGGTTTCTTCACGTTGGATGATGCCTACCGATCACTTACGTTTGAAAAACCTGACCATAGGTTTCACTCTTCCAAGCAACTTGTCCAAAAAGGCCGGAATAAGCAAATTAAGAGCTTACATTTCGGGTAATAATCTGCTTACCTGGAAATCCAAAGACTTGTATGTAGATCCAGAAAACCCTGTTGACGGACTGTGTTACTTCGAGACACCTGCATTAAGAACAATTACATTTGGTATCGAACTTGGTTTCTAATTAAAATCTTTACTTAGCATATACATTATGAAGAAAATATATAATATCCTAGCATTAGCAGCAGTCACGACAGGGCTTTCGTCCTGTGTGAATAACTGGCTGGACCAAACTCCTTCCAACGGAACGCCAACAAGTTCCGCCATTACCAATTATAATGATGCCCGCACAGCAATGTATGGTATGTATGATGGCCTGCAAGGCAATTCCACTTACACCCAGTACTATGCAGCTCGCATGTTCTACTATGGAGATGTCCGGGGGGACGACATGCAGGCACGCACTCAAGGTATGCGCACCTCTTCTTGCTATGAAATGCGATATACCGCAGATGATGCCCCAAACATGTGGAATATACAGTACAATGTGATAAGACGCGCCAATCGCTTGATTGAGGCTGTAGATAACAAGACAATTACCGATGCGGAAAATTTTCAGGCTGAATTGGCAAATATCTACAATCAGGCCAAAGTAATACGCGCCTTAGTACATTTTGATTTGGTAAAAGTGTACGGCATGCCCTATACATACGATGAAGGTGCTTCGCTTGGAGTACCTTTCGTTGACAAACCACTGGATCGTGATGCACAACCCGGACGTGACAAGGTAGCCGATGTTTATGCCAAAGTTGTTGCAGACCTGAATAATGCCATCGACTCAGAAGCACTGACCGTATCCAAAAAAGCAGGTGAAAAACAAGGCTATATCGATTTATGGGCAGCTAAAGCTTTGCTGTGCCGAGTGTATCTATACATGAACAAAAACCAGGAAGCCTTCGATTTAGCAAAAGAAATCATCAACGACTCTCCTTATGAATTATGGACTCCCGAACAATACGCTGAGGCATGGGACAAGCAAGATCCGAACCATACAAAAGAAATGATTTTTGAATTGATAAACAATGGTTCTGATGACTGGGCCGACCGTGAAGGCATAGGCTACTTGCTGAATGAACAAGGATATGCCGATGCTATCTGTACAAAATCATTTGTTGATATGCTGCAAACCGATCCTGCAGATGTACGTAACGAAGTTGTGCTACCAGCAATGTACGACAAAGACTTGAAGAAAACCTATGGGGAAAATCCAATTTTCATCAATAAGTTCCCGCTGGGAGCACTGGGAGATATGCGCCTTGCCAACTTGCCGATTTTACGTCTGTCCGAAGTTTACCTGAACGCAGCCGAAGCTGCTGCCAAACTGGGCGGAGCAGCCAAAGCAGAAGGTATAAAATATCTGAACGATTTATTGGACAAACGCACCAAAACTCCAACAGCCAAAGTATCCGATGCTATTGCTGATGACGAATTCCTGAGCAAAGTTTTGATTGAACGCCGTAAGGAACTGGTTGGCGAAGGGCAACGCTTTTTCGATGCCATGCGCAATAACGAAACGATTGTACGCTATAGCAGTGAGGAAAACCAAGGCTGGCACTACTCATTACTTAAAGAATCACAAAGTTTCGACCGTACGTATACAAAAGCATTGTTGCCTATTCCTGTAAGTGAAACCAATGCCAACCCGACTTTGAAAGCACAGCAGAATCCGGATTATTAAACAAAGCCTAACCAGTACCGGTTTGTCGTAATAGCAGAAAAGACAAACCGGTAGTTAAGCTTTCTGATGATAAAACATAAAGCATGATATGGTATTTCATGCTAGCTATAAAAAAAGTTGCAAACGGAAGACTGTTTTCCTGTTTGCAACCTTTTTTTCATTACTGCCAAATTCCGGCTCTCTTATTTAATTACATCAAGCAACCTTCCTTTACAATATCCGTCAATATCGGCTTCACTCCGCTAACGAAACATTCTACGGCAATCACCATCAAGATGAGTCCCATAAGGCGCATCATCACATTATTACCGGTTTCCCCTAATAAATTGACCAAACGGGTGGAAGCCTTCAATATCAAGAATGTAAGAAAATAAATAAGGGCAATAGTGCCTATAAGCACCCCTTTCATCTCAAAGGAATGTGCATCTTGCATCAGTACGATTGCATTGGCAATAGCGCCCGGACCACATAACATCGGAATACCTAAAGGAGTAATCGAAATATCATCCGCATAGGTCTTGATTTCTTCATCTTTCAATTTCATCGGTGTATAGCGTGCCTGCAGCATATCAAAACCAATCTTGAAAATGATAACGCCACCCGCTATTCGGAAACCGTTTGTCGAAATACCGAAAAACTTGAAGAGGAATTGCCCGGCAAAGACAAAGACCATCAATGTGATAAACGAGACTAATGTTGCGCGCTTTACGATAGAACAACGTTCTTTATCGGTCATACCCTGCGTCATAGTCAGAAAAACCGGCATTGTGCCCAACGGATTAGTCAACGTAAAGAAAGATGTGAAACACAACAATGCAAAAGGAATGAGAGTTTCCATAATAGTATTTTTAGATGTTCATCATTGGAAACAAAAGTACAACTAATCTGTCAATGTCACAAAAAATTAAATAAATCTTTCAAATCAGTAATCTGATAGGTAGGAGCAAAAGGCAAGTCGGTACGACCGGACAAGTTGTAAAACACCTGGTGCATGCCTACTCCCGCCGCTCCGACTATATCATTTTCCCAACTATCTCCGATCATCAGCGAATTATTCAACTCGGACTGGGTTGTCGAAAGAGCAAAATGAAAAATCTCAGGCCAAGGCTTCAGGATTCCGATATCATCGGAAAGAACCACTTTTTTGAAATATTCATCAATGCCCGACGAACGCATTTTATGACTTTGGAGTTCTTTAAATCCATTTGAAAGAATGTACAAATTGTATTTTCCCGAAAGATATTCCAGCACTTCACGCGCATGTGGCATCAATTTGCTTTTGGTAGGAATCATTGTAAGAGCATCTCTTTCGTAAGCCTTTGCCAAAGTGGAGTCACCTGCTCCTACAGCCTCCAAAGGATAAAGATAACGTTGACGGTTTAACTCTTCTTTCGTGACTTTACCATCTGCATACTCTGCCCATAAATCCAGATTGCGACGCTGATAAAGTGAATAATAATGCTCGAACGAATCGAAATAGCGATCGTATCCATACTTCCAGTACATTTCTTCATAGGTATCACGAGCATTGAGAGAGAACGCCCAAAGCGTATCGTCCAAATCAAAAAAAAGATTTTTATAAAGCATAAAAAAGAATACTAAAAAGGCTGTTTCAAAAGCAGGCCTACAAACGAAACGCACTTTTGAAACAGCCCTATCAATTATCAATCAAGTAACTATTTCACTTGAATTACCAGATACTTGGAAACGCTCCAGAATTCTTTCGGATTAGTAATCTTCAATGTCAACTGATCTTTATCATCTTTTTCCAAGGCATAAGAACCGGTAGGATGGGTAGTCAGAATATCGGCATCTTTGGAATACAGTTTGATTTCTTTGGTAGTACGAATATCAACCTGGGTAAAATAATCCTTATTGACATCACCATCTTTCAAGACCGAACCTTTTTTAAATAATCCGGAACCGCTCAGAATTTTCTGGTCTTTCAGTTCTTTCTTCGTTCCGAATACAAACCATGCAGTATTAAGCGCTTTATCCTGTTCTGCCACTGTCTTGGCTTTTGCCTCATTCTCAGCAGTCAATTCACTCTTGACAGCATTCAAATCCGTAACGGCGGCATCCAACTCCTGGATACGGATATTCTTAGAAGCCAGTTCGGCCTGTAACTCTTCGATACGCTGGGTTTTCGCATTCAGTTCCTGTGTCAAAGACTCAACGGCTCTTTTTAACTGAGAAGAGTTGGTCTTGCTGTTTTTCAACATAGATTGCAGCTTGGCAATCTGCTCTTTGTTCTCTTCCATTTGCTTACGGATGAATTCAATATCAGAGGCTATCTGCTGTTTAGCATTCAGAGAACCCTCTGCAACTGCACCACGCTGCAAGTCTACACGGCTTTCTGCCGCATTGATTTGACGAAATCCTTCCGAAATATCATTGAAAGTGCCCATCATTTCATCCAGTTCAGCATTACGCTGAGTCAGTTCCATTAAAAGAGAATCATTCTCAGCTTTCAACTGATCTTTGCTACCACCTGAAAAGCTGTCACATGAAGCCATAACGGCTGTACATACAATCAAAACTGCTAACTTTTTCATACGCTTTTGTTTTACGTTTTGTTAATGAAGTTATTTAATCGTCTATTCCTGCTACTACAATCACTATCTCACCACGCGGTTCGTTGGCTGTGAAATGTTCTATCAATTCGGTAAGAGTACCACGTACCGTCTCCTCATGTATCTTGGATATTTCACGGGAAACGGACGCCTGCCGTTCCGAACCGAAATATTCTGCAAACTGCGTCAGTGCTTTTACCAAACGGTGGGGAGATTCATAAAAAACCATTGTCCGGCGTTCTTCCGCCAAACCTTTCAGACGTGTCATCCTACCTTTCTTCTGAGGAAGAAAACCCTCAAAGCAGAACTTCTCGTTGGGCAATCCGGAAGCCACCAATGCCGGAACAAAAGCAGTAGCCCCCGGCAGGCACTGTACTTCGATACCGTTGCGGACACACTCGCGAACCACCAGAAAACCCGGATCGGAAATACCTGGAGTACCGGCATCTGAAATCAACGCCACAGTCTCACCACCCTTTATTCTATTTACAACACTTTCTACTGTTTTATGTTCATTAAATTTATGGTGAGACTGCATCGCATTCTTTATCTCAAAATGCTTCAGCAATATTCCGGAAGTACGCGTGTCTTCTGCCAGCACCAAATCCGCTTCCTTCAATATGCGGATAGCGCGAAAAGTCATATCTTCCAAATTTCCTACTGGCGTAGGCACTACATAAAGTTTTCCCATATCCGCTACTTTTTTAACTGAAATACTTCTTGAGAAGTTCTATAAAATCAGCAGCCGCCTCATTTTCCTCATCCGGTTGTACAGTTGACATAAATACAGACATAGCTTCATCCAAAGAGGAAGCCCCACCGCAAAGGCGCACCACCTCATTCATACGTGTCGCATCTCCGGCAAACAATTCACGGGTAAAACGAAACGAATCATTCAGACTGATAGCATGTTGTAAGTCCGTAGCCGACTTAATACGTTCGGCAAGAATCTGAGAAGCAGGTACTGCAATATCCGAAACGTGAGTTGCCTCAACCGGAACATCAGCAACCGGTTCGGAAATCACTTCCGATTCAGTTGTTTTCTCCACAATGTCAGAAGCAACATGTTCCGCCGGAGTTATCACAAAAGTGTCATCCAACAGTTTAGTCAGCGCATCCAACCGCTCCTGCATCTGATGAATATTCCTTTTGGCAACTATTCTCAACACAGGATTTGTATCAGTGAGCATCGACTGTATCAAACATTTCAATTCCTGAACATCCAGTTCTATATCATTCAATAATGCTTGCATATCCTTTTCCTGTCCGTATTAATGGCACAAATGTAGAAATAAATAATGAAAAAATATCCGGAAGCGAACAAAATCATTACTTTTGCGACTGAATATAACACTCAAAGATATGGTATTATTTTCGGAAGACCACATACAAGAAACCAAACGTAGAGGAAGAATTGAAGTTATATGCGGATCCATGTTCTCCGGCAAGACAGAGGAACTGATACGCCGTTTGAAACGTGCCAAATTTGCCAAGCAACGTGTAGAAATATATAAGCCGGCAATAGACACGCGTTACTCAGAAGCAGATGTCGTATCGCATGACAGCAACATCATATCCTCTACACCGATAGACTCATCGGCAAGCATACTGCTATTCACTTCCGAAATAGATGTAGTGGGCATCGACGAAGCGCAATTCTTTGACGAAGGTCTGATTGATGTATGCAACCAGCTTGCCAACAATGGTATACGTGTAATAGTAGCCGGATTGGATATGGATTTCCGCGGTAATCCTTTCGGCCCCATGCCGGGGCTGTGCGCCATTGCAGATGAAGTTTCCAAGGTGCATGCCATCTGTGTAAAATGCGGACAGCTTGCTTCATTCTCTCATCGTACTGTAAAAAATGACAAACAAGTTCTGTTGGGTGAAACAGCCGAATACGAACCCTTGTGCCGAGAGTGTTATTTGCGGGCGATAAAGGAAGACCAGCAAACAGCAAGCGATTAATAAATTTAATACAGGATTCTATGGAACGTAAAAAGATTACATTCGACAGTTTTATCCGCGGTGTCATTTTAGGAGTTATCATTATCGGCATATTGATGCTTCTGAAGCGTTTAAGCAGCGTTCTATTACCTTTCTTTATCGCTTGGCTTATTGCCTATCTGGTATATCCTTTGGTCACATTTTTCCAATACAAGCTAAAATTAAGAAATAGGATTGTTTCCATATTCTGCGCATTACTCACACTTCTGATTGTGGGTGCCGGAGCTTTTTATCTGTTAGTACCCCCTATGATACAAGAGTGCGGCAGAGTACAGACTTTATTGGTCCAATACTTTTCGCACGGAACATATAATAGTAATGTGCCCACCTCTCTTTCCGATTTTTTACGAGATAATATCGATGTTAAATTTATAACCGAACTATTCAATAAAGAGAATCTGTTGGATGCGCTCAAAGAAGCAGTTCCCCGCCTATGGTCTTTATTATCGGACTCCGTTGACTTATTATTCAGCGTATTCACCATATTCATTATCTTACTATACGTTATCTTCATTTTATTAGACTACGAAAGCATCGCAGAAGGTTGGACGCATCTCGTGCCTATGAAATACCGTTCTTTCGTGGTAGGCATACTAAATGACGTAAAAGTAGGTATGAACAGATACTTCCGCGGACAGGCATTCGTAGCCTTATGTGTCGGCATTTTATTCAGCATAGGCTTTCTTATCATAGACTTCCCATTGGCCATAGGTCTCGGTTTGTTCATCGGGGCATTGAATATGGTGCCTTATCTTCAAATCATCGGTTTGGTTCCTACTATCATACTGGCAATCCTGAAAGCCTCCGACACAGGCGAGAATTTTTGGATAATCATCGCCTCAGCCATGGCAGTATTCATTGTAGTGCAAACTATCCAAGACGGATTCATCGTGCCACGTGTTATGGGGAAAATTACCGGACTAAATCCTGCTATCATTCTATTATCACTTTCCATATGGGGTTCATTAATGGGAATGTTGGGAATGATTATCGCACTACCGCTCACAACGCTGATGCTCTCCTACTATCAACGTTTCATTATCAACAGAGAAAATATTCATAAGACAGAATCAACTGATAATCAAACAAAAGAAATAAACAACTAAAATAATGCAAACTTTTTTCGTTATAAGTCTTGCATATTAAATATAAAGTCCATATCTTTGCACCCGCTTAACAGCAATAAGGATTGATTCGCTAGCTCAGCAGGTAGAGCACAACACTTTTAATGTTGGGGTCTTGGGTTCGATCCCCAAGCGGATCACTTGAAAATCAAGCAGTTATCTAAAAAAAGATAGCTGTTTTTTTCTTTTGTATATACTGCGATTTGACGGCTTTGATGTAAACCAAGGGTCAACGTAACAATCTGAGGGATTTTATATTTAAGCATATAATTTAGCAAGTCTATATAAGAAAAAAGGGATCAACGTAACAATCTGAGGGATTTTATATTTAAGCATATAATTTAGCAAGTCTATATAAGAAAAAAGCTCTATCTCTTACTCCTCTGAACTGTGCTCTAAATGCTTTGATTTTAGCATTGAATGACTCTGCTGCGGCATTGGTTGCCCTCCTTTCAAAGAAATTGATTATATCCAGATAATGTGTTTGTATAGAACGTGCGACCCTTCCAAAGGTGAGGAACCCTGATTTATCTACTTCATCATACCACCTTGCCAGCCTTGTCAAAGCAATATCCTTAAACTTACACTGATGATAGATTAAGCCTAACCGCATAGACAGATAATATCCTTTCTTTATATCGGGATATTCCTTGAAAAGAATTTCAGCCCGTATTCTTTGAGACTGAGTCCATAAGGATTCCTTCTTGTAAAGCAGATAAATACTTCTCGCTAACAACTGCTTTCTTGTATCTCCATTAGCGAAAACAGGTGCATGATACATCTTTCCACAGGCCTTTGCATAAGCAA
>ENA-UENY01000345-UENY01000345.1-human-gut-metagenome-genome-assembly--contig:-NODE-345-length-32174-cov-10.740381_pt1 | contig 32174 bp, 27 predicted proteins | sample MGYA00242886_ERZ507888 | MGnify/ENA primary metagenome ERZ507888 (study PRJEB26167, sample SAMN06115543) | human gut metagenome | host: Homo sapiens | place: China:Chongqing | collected 2014-11-10... | reverse complement strand
CTGCCGCTGTTCCTGCGGGCCGACCGCGCCTATCCTTCCGAAGCGGAGCGCATCTGCGGCTATGTCTCGGGGCGGCGCTGGGCCACCTACCTGCACGGCGTTTTCGATGACGACGCCTTCCGCCGCGCCTGGCTCGATCATGTGCGCGCCGACATCGGCCTTGCGCCGCAAGGTCGCCAGCTGGCTGCCTATGATCTTGAAAAGGCGCTGGACAGGCTCGCGGATATTGTGCGCGAACATTCCGACATGGAAACCATTTACCAAAGCATGGGATTGAAATGAATCTCGCCTTCCTCGCGCTGCTGCCCGCCGCGCTACTGATCGACCGCCTTTTCGGGGAACTGCCTTCCCGCGTGCATCCCGTCTGCATGATGGGCGCGCTGGCCTCCCGCATCGAAACCCTGTTCCGGCGCGGTTCCAACAACGCTCTGATGTCCCTCTCCGGCACTCTCGCCTGTCTGCTTGTCGTCCTGCCCTGTGCCGCCCTCGCGGGCGGGCTGGCGTGGGCCGCGCAGGTTTACGCCGACCCCCGGGCGGCATGGTTCGTGTCGGCCATCATCATCTGGATCTGCGTCGCGCCCCGGAGCCTTGACGAACACGCCCTGCGCGTCGCCGTCCCGCTTGCCAAGGGCGACCTCGAAGGCGCGCGCAAGGCCGTTTCCATGATGGTGGGCCGCAATCCCGACCGCCTCGACGCCCACGGCGTGGCCCGCGCCTGTGTGGAAAGCGTGGGCGAGAACCTCACGGACGGGGTCCTGTCCACGCTGTTTTGGGCGGGCATCGGCCTTTTCTTCTTCGGGTATCCGGGGGCCGCGTGCCTTGCCGTACTGCACCGCTCCGCCAACGTGCTCGATGCGCTCTGGGGCAAGAAAAACGAAAAATACATCCGTTTCGGCACGTTCGCGGCCCGGCTCGACGATGCCCTGAACTTCGTCCCGGCCCGGCTGTCTCTGCCCTGCATCGCGTTCGCCTCCCGCATCATCCCGAACCTGCGGCACAACGACATCCTTCCCGTGGGCTGGAAATACCGCGCGGCCCACGAAAGCCCCAACTCCGCATGGAGCGAAGCGGCCTTTGCCGCAGCCCTCGGCCTCAAGCTCGGAGGCCCCGCCGTGTACGGGGATCTGTGCGTCGACCATCCGTGGCTCGGCGACGGAACCCCCGATGCCAAGCCCGCGCACATCGTGCTGGCGGTCCGGCTCATGTGGCATTCCGTCATCGTCTTCACGCTGTTTGAAGTGTTTCTTATCGGTATGTTGAGCTTGTAAGAACAATGAGCTGGAGAAGAGTACCCATGAACACACTGACGATTCCCGCATTTTCGGCTGAGGCGGCGGAAGCGGCGCAACGGCGTCTGGACAATCTTGCCAAGGTTCCGAGGAGCCTTGGCCGGATCGAGGAGCTGGCGGTACGGCTCGCGGGGATCACCGGGAAAGAATGCCCGGCTTTTCCCGAAAAATCCGTGGTGCTGTTCGCGGCGGATCACGATATCGCCCTTCAGGGCGTGAGCGCCACGGGACAGGAAGTGACGGAAATGCAGGTGCGCAATTTCGTCAAGGGCGGCGGGACGATAAACGCCTTTTGCCGCAATGCCGGAGCGCGGCTTTCCGTCGTGGACGTAGGCGTGAAGAACGACCTCGACGACGTGGAGGGGCTTGTGCGGCGCAAGGTCATGCACGCGGCACGCGACTTCAGCGAAGGCCCGGCCATGACCCGTGAAGAGGCGTTGGCCTGTGTGCAGGTGGGCATCGACATGGCCCGCGAGGAGGCCGCCCGAGGCGTGACCCTGCTTGCCGCCGGAGAAATGGGCATCGGCAACACCTCGCCCTCCTCGGCCATCGCCGCCGTGCTCACAGGCGCGTCGGTTGACGAGGTGACAGGCATCGGCTCCGGCATCCCTTCCGAGCGCGTCCGCCACAAGGCCGGCCTCATCCGGCGCGGCATTGCAATCAACCGCCCCAACCCAAGTGATGCCGTCGACGTGCTCGCCAAGGTCGGCGGGCCGGAACTCGCAGCCATGAGCGGGCTCATGCTCGGCGGGGCGTCGCTGCGCATTCCGGTCGTGGTGGACGGCTTCATCGCCGGTGCCGCCGCAGCCATCGCCATCGGCATCCGGCCCGGCGTGCGGGACATGCTCATCGGCTCGCATTCGTCCGTGGAGCCGGGGCATCAGATCCTCATGGATTACCTCGGCATTCCCACCTATTTTGACTTCGGGCTCAGGCTTGGGGAAGGCACGGGCGCGGCGCTGCTCTATCCGATCATCGACGCCGCCGTCCGCATCCTTACGGAAATGAACACGCTGCAAGGCATAGGCATGAAATGATGCTCCGCGCCGCCCTCGGCTTCTTCACCCGCCTGCCCATCGGTTCCGCGCCGCTGCCGCCCACGTTCCGGGGCGTCGCCGTCTGGTTGCCCGTGGTCGGGCTCATCATCGGCGCGCTCGTATCCCTCGCGCTCGGCCTTGCGGCACAGCTCCTGCCCGCCTCCCTGTGCGGCGTCATCGGCTGCCTTGTCTGGGTTGCCGTGACGGGAGGGCTGCATCTTGACGGCGTGGCGGACTGCGGGGACGGGCTCATCGTGGAGGCTCCCCCGGCCCGGCGGCTGGAGATCATGAAGGATTCCCGGCTCGGCACGTTCGGCGGGGCCGCGTTGTTCTTCATACTCGCGCTCAAGGCCGCGGCCCTCGGCGCGCTGGCGGGCACTTTTCAGGCGGATGGAAGCGGTCCGGACGCCTTCGCGCCTCTCCTGCTGTCCTGCTGTCTTGCCGGAACGCTGGCGCGGTGCATGGTTTTCGCGGCAATGCGCGTTCCCTCGGCGCGTCCGGGCGGGCTCGGAGAAGCCCTGCACGAAGGCGTGACCTCGCGCCATGAGCTGATCGCCCTTGCTATCGGGCTCGGCATATGCGCCGTCAACGGGGTGCGCGGGCTCTACGCTCTCGCCATCGCCCTGCTCGCCGCATACCTTCTGCTCTCCGCCGCAAAGAAACGGCTCGGCGGCGTCACCGGGGACGTATTCGGATGCCTCGTCGAACTGACGGAATGTGTTGTCCTCATAGTATGTTGCGTGTGAAACCAGGGGAGGGAAACAACCTGATGCGGAAATACGTGATCCCGAATATGCGCCTCGGCGCGACCTCGTTCCTGCTGCACGAAACCTATGTGCCCGCCGTGCGGTTTGCAGCGGAACGGTGTGATGATGTGGCGCTTTTGCTGGTGGAACCGGGCGAGCGCAACGAATATCTCGCCACACCCGGCGAAATCGTCGAAATCGGCAGGATCATTGCCGGAGAGCGCGCGACCCTGCACGTGCATCTCCCCACGGACGCCGATTTCGATACGTGGGAAGGCGCGCGGTCGATGATCGGGAAAATCCGCCGCGTCGCCGAACTCACCGGCCCGCTCGATCCGCACAGCTTCGTGCTCCATGTGGATTTCCCCTCGCTGCATGGGACAGGGGGAGAACCTTCCGCCGAACAGCAGGAGTGGACCGCCGAAGCCCTGCGGGAAATCGCGGCGTGTCTGCCCGCGCCGGAACGCCTCACCGTGGAAAACCTTGAGACCTACGCCCCCTCGTTCTGGGATCGCTGGCTTGCGGGCACGCCATACTCCCGCTGCCTTGATGTGGGGCATATCTGGAAGGACGGCGGCGATCCCGCCCCTGTGCTTGCGGCGTGGCTCCCTCGGGTGCGCGTCATCCATCTGCACGGTCTGGAGCCACGCGGGAGCGAGGCGGACGCGGCAAAGCCGCAAGGCCAGCAAAAGGCTCCGGAAAAACTGGCGGAAAGGAACCTGTCCCGCCTGTTCGGACCTCGTCCGCGTGACCACAAGTCACTCCGGCTCATGCCGCCGGAATTCGTGGATGATGTGATACACCCCCTCTGGAAAACCGGATTCTCCGGCGTGCTCAACCTTGAGGTCTTTTCCGTCGAGGATTTTACCGCTTCCCATGCCGTGCTCATGCAATCGTGGGAGCGGTATGCGGCCTCTTCCTAAGGAAAATTGGGGAGGGGAGGAAGGGACTTTCTCCAGAAAGTCCCTTCCTCCCCTCCCCAATCTCCCGCTTCCCCTCCCCACATCTTCCTTTCCTTCCACACTCAAAAGCGAGATCGCCATGAGTGAAACGCCCACTACGCGCCCGGCTCCAAAGCAGCGCACCTACCGCAAAAATCAGTTTCTTTTCGCCCTGATCGGCAAGATGAAGCTGTGGCCTTCTCGGAAGGGCATCCTCCACGGCATCCGGACAATGGAAATCGCGGGCGACCACGCCGTGATCACCACGCACTGCGGCAGGACCTTCACCGTGCGCGATTCCCGCACCTCAAGGGCCAGCCGATGGCTCCGCAACAAGATATTCGCGGATCCGTGTCCGATTTGTGCCATCCCCGAATGGAAACTCAAGAAATATCAGGGAACCGTGTTCCGCAAAAAATCCGGCGCGATCCTGCGTGCGGAGGGAGGGGGGCAATGATCTTCAGCGAAGAACAGCAACGGCGGCTTGGCGAACTCGGCGCGGCGTCCGAAGACCTGCAAGCCGGGTTTGCGGACAGCGCAGAGCGTAACCGTGCCTTCCAGCGCCTTGAGTCACGGCTCGTCACGGAGCAGCACGAACGCCTCGACGCCCTGTGCGAAGGCCCACGCAGGCCGTTAATTCTGGAACTGGAGGAACGCCTTTCCGCCGTTCTGCGCACGGCGGGTTTCCTTCAGGTGCATACCCCGATCATCCTGTCCCGCGCACGCCTCGAAAAAATGGGCGTATTCGATGGTTCGATCATGGAAAAACAGGTGTTCTGGATCGACTCCAAACGCTGCCTGAGGCCCATGCTGGCACCGCATCTGTATGAATACATGCGCGAAGTCGGAAGGCTGCGCCCCCGCCCGGTACGGCTGTTCGAGGTCGGCCCGTGCTTCCGCCGCGAGACGCAGGGACAACGCCACGCCAACGAATTCACCATGCTGAACCTTGTGGAAATGGGCTTGCCCGAAGGTACGGACCTCAATGCACGCCTGCGTGAACTCGGCGCGATGGTGCTTGATGCCGCCGGGATCGAGGGCTGGCGCATGACGGACGAGGATTCCGCCGTTTATGGCGAAACTTCGGATTTTGTGGACAAAAACGGCATGGAGCTGGCGTCCTCCGCCCTTGGCCCTCACCCGCTTGATGCGGCTTGGGGCATCATGGAGAACTGGGTGGGCATCGGGTTCGGCCTTGAGCGCCTTACGATGGCCGCGACCGGGGAAAGCACGATGGCGAAAACCGGACGGAGCCTCTCCTACCTTCACGGGATACGGTTACGGATATGAAAGCAGCAATATGCCAGCCCCAGATGGGTAAAGAGGCCTTGCTCGGCCTCCTGTCCGCGAAATCGGAGGGGGAGCGGGCGTTTGTCTTTGACGCGGCACGGGAAGCGCGGCACAGGGCGTTCGGCAACAAGGTGTTTTTGTACGGCTTCCTGTATCTGAGCACCCATTGCCGGAATGACTGCGCTTTTTGCCAGTACCGGAGGAGCAATTCATCCCTTGAACGTTACCGCAAGCCGCTCGGGGAAATGCTCGAAGCGGCCGGGCGCCTTGCGGCGGATGGGGTACACCTGCTCGATCTGACCTTGGGGGAAGATCCTTATTATGTGGAGCCCGCCGGATTCCATCGGCTGTTGGAGCTGGTATCAGCCCTCAAGGAAACCACCGGGCTGCCGATCATGGTGTCTCCGGGCGTGCTTTCGGCGGAACAGCTCGTACGGCTCCGTGAGGCCGGGGCGGACTGGTACGCCTGCTATCAGGAGACGCACAACCGGGATTTGTTCACGCGTTTGCGTCTGGAGCAGGATTATGATCGCCGGAAGCGCACGCGTCTTGAGGCGGCGGGGTGCGGCCTGCTCGCCGAGGACGGCCTGCTCACGGGCGTAGGTGAATCGGCGGAGGATTTGGCGGATTCGATTCTCGATATGGCGCGTGAACCGCTGGATCAGGTTCGGGCCATGAGCTATGTGCCGCACGAATCGACGTTCCCATCCACAGCCGGGGACACGCTTGAAGAGCGCCGCGCGCACGAATTGCTGGCCATTGCCGCGATGCGGCTGGTTATGGAAGATCGGTTGATCCCGGCCTCTCTGGATGTGGATGGCCTCGAAGGTTTGGCGATGCGGCTCAAGGCTGGGGCGAACGTGGTGACGTCCATCGTGCCTTCCGGTTGCGGCCTTGCGGGTGTGGCCTCCAAAGACCTCGATATCGAGAATCAGCGCAGGAGCGTTGCCGCTGTCGTCAGACAGCTTGGGGAACTCGGGCTCGAACCCGCCTTGCCCGGCGAGTATCGCGCGTGGATCGAGCAGCGGAGGCGGGGAGAAGAGCGGTAAACGGACTTTTTTGGGGGAGGGGGACGCCGGAAGATCGCTCCGGCGCAGGCTCAAAGGTTGGTGCTGCGGAAATGACGTATGCGTGAGCCGGGACGACCCCAAGTCCGAGGCCAACCGGGAACAGGAATGGGGTGTGATCCCGGGGACGGAAAGTTTCTTGAGGGCGGTGGTCGAATGCGGGTAACGATAGTCGGCGGCGGATTGCAGGGCGTGGAGTTGTGCTGGCTGGCGCAGAAGGCCGGTTGGGAGACGTTGCTTGTGGATGAAAGGTCCTCGCCTCCGGCGTTGCGGCTGGCGGATGTTTTCGCCCAATGCGACGTGACGAAGCTGGGCGGTTCCGGCGTCTTGACACGGAAAGTGGAACACCAGATTTTGGGGACTGACATCGTGATCCCCGCACTGGAAAATGCCGCCGCGCTTGCCGCGCTCGACGGCTGGTGTGCCCGTGAAGGCATGTTGTTCGCCTTTGATCCCTTCGCCTACGAGGTCACCTCCTCCAAACTGAGGAGCCGCGACCTTTTCCTGCGCTGCGGTACGCCGATCCCGCAACCTGCGGCAAGAGCGGATACGAGGGTATTTCCGATCATAGCCAAGCCCTCGGAAGGCAGCGGCAGCCGGGGCGTCCGTCTGCTCAGCGATGAAGCCGAACTGCGTGCCTATATTCCTGAGGGATTCGATGCCGAGGGATGGGTTTTGGAATCGTACTGCCCCGGTCCGTCCTTTTCATTGGAGATATGTGGAACACCCGGAAACTACAGAATCTTTCAGGTGACGGACCTGCTCATGGACGAAGCCTTCGATTGCCGGGGCGTGGTTGCGCCCGCCGGCTCTTCACCGTCCTTCGTGCGAGAGATGGAAGTCGCATTGCTTAATCTTGCTGAAATGTTGCGGTTGCACGGGCTGATGGATTTGGAAGTGATCCAGACTCCAGAAGGTATGCGCGTACTGGAAATAGATGCCCGTTTCCCGAGCCAGACGCCCACGGCTGTATGGCTGTCCACGGGCATCAACCTCGCGGAACATCTGGCGGCCTGCTTTTTTCCCTATGCTCCGGGGTCCGGCCTTGGCGCACCACGCTTCGCCCGGTATGAACATGTCCTTTGTAAAGACGGCGGGCTGCATTTTCTCGGTGAGCACATCATGGGGCAGTTCGGCCCTCTGGAGCCGGTAAACGGTTTTTGTGGGGCCGATGAAGCGCTTGTCGGGGGAAGCCTGCTTGCGGGTTCGTGGGCCGCAACCCTGATGTTCGCGGGACAGGACGCGGAAGACGTGGCATCACGCCGCAGCGACTGCATAGAGCATCTGCGAGAATTGGCGGAGAGGCAGACTGGAAAAACGATTTTTAAAGGATAACTTGAAGATTGGAGAACCGCACCGGAATACATAACCATGCTTGCCGTTTGCAACGGTTGGTTCGCCCATGCCATCATGCCGTCTGTCTCTAATCCGGTGCCCTTCATGATGCAGCGTGCCGTCGCTCTTCTTCCTGTTGTGAGGCACGGTTTCCTCTGCATCTTCTCAGCACCGGAGAAAACCTTTGCTGAAATTCCGCTCCCGGCATATTCTTTTCTCCATCTATATGTGTAGTGTGATTTCCTCCGCGTCGCCTTTCCACTCGCCGAAAGTTTTGGAGAAAAGAAAGGAGGGCGTGGGGAGTTTAACCTTTTCTTCAGAGGAGGGCTCTTTCCCTTTTCTGTTTCACGTTATCCCAAGGAGCATTTATGACCCGGCTGACGGAAAACGATATTGCCGGCATAGAAGCGGAATGGGCCACCTATGAAAGGCGGCTTGAGGAACTGACGGGCGACGATCTGCTGACACTGGCGGCCCGGACACTTGGCATCGATCCCGAAACCGCCCGCTCAGGCGTGCGGGAATTGCGGGTAGGCGCGATTCCGATTTCATCCGGGGAAGGGCTTATCGGGGGGTTCGCGGACTCGCTGGCTTCCATTGCCGGGCATCTTGGCTTCGAGGCCGATGTGCTTCCGGCTGATGTGCCCGGTTTTCAGCTCGCCAAGAGCGGCGGATTTGATCTGTTCATCTGGGCCGATGACGATACGTATCTCGCTGAGAACATCCTTACTGGTACCGTGGGCGAAAACGGTCGGGCCACGGGGCGCGGGTTCGCCACCGCCCTGATCCGCATGGCGGCGCGAAAGAGGCTGGGCAAGCGGGCTCTCGTGCTTGGAGCCGGACCTGTGGGCTGTGCGGGTGCGGAGACGCTGGCCTTGGCGGGCTATGAGGTTTTTCTCTGCGACATGGATGGGGAAAAGGCCCGCGCCGCTTGCGGGGCGCTCTCCGGCTGTACTCCCTGCACACCGGATGACCTGTCCGGATTGCCGTTGTTCGAGTGTCTGCTCGACGCGGCGCCGACCAACGACTTTTTCCCCTTGGATCGGCTTGCCGCCGGAGCGTGCATTTCGGCTCCCTGCGTGCCTTGCATATGGACTCTCCGGGCGCCGGAAGGCGCAAGCGTCTGGCACGATCCCCTTCAGCTCGGCACGGCTGTCATGCTTCTCGCCGCCGCATTCGGAAGGCCCTGACAGGCCCTTCTCAGTGATTGCCATTTCCCGTGAAGCCGATTAGAGCGGGGGCTTACGAGGAGGCGATTATGAGAGAAGAGACGCTAGCCATTGTCCGCAGGATGCAGGACAACGAGGCCACTGACCAGCGCGTGTACGCGGCGCTGGCAAAACAGGCCAGTTTGCAGAAAAACAGCGAAATCCTTGAAAAGATGTCGCACGATGAAGGTCTGCATTGTGCGGTATGGGGCCGCTATACGGGGATTGAGGCCAAAGCCGACATGTTCCGGGTGTGGCTGTTCGTGGTGCTTGGGAAGATTTTTGGTCTCGTGTTCGTGATCAATCTGATGGAAGGAGGAGAAGACGACTCCGCGGAAAATTACCGGAAGCTCATGGAGGAACTGCCCGAAGCCCGGAGCATCATGGAAGACGAGACCCGCCACGAGGCGCAGCTCGCGGCCATGATCCATGAGGAAAAGCTCAGCTATATCAGCTCGATGGTGCTTGGCCTCAACGACGCACTGGTGGAGCTGACCGGTGCTCTGGCCGGGTTCACGCTGGCCCTTAATGATAACCGCATGGTCGGCATGGCCGGGTTCATTACTGGGGTGGCGGCGACGCTGTCGATGGCGGCTTCCGAGTATCTCTCTAAAAAGGCTGACACGTCGGAAAAGCACCCGCTCAAGGCGGCGGTGTATACCGGCGTGGCCTACATGATCACCGTGGCGTTCCTGCTGCTGCCCTACATCGTGTTCGAGAGCCCACTGGTGGCTCTGGGATTCTGTCTGTTCGACGCGGCACTGATCATTTTGGGCTTTACCTATTTCGTGTCCGTGGTGCGGAAGGAATCGTTCGTGCGCGGTTTCACTGAGATGATTACCATCAGTTTCAGCGTGGCGGGTATTTCTTTCCTGATAGGCTGGGCGGCTCGGAGCTGGTTGAACATTGACATGTGAGCGACTTAATCTGAGATTGATTTTTGAGGTGTCACAGAAAAGGCTCCCTTATGGGAGAGGGGCGGCGGCAGGTTTTGGAAAATGCCGTTTGAGACATGAACCAAGGTTCCCTTGACAGTTCATGCTGAAACTGCGGAGCCCCTCGCCACTTCCAAAAGCATTACATCTCTTTAGAATGACACAATTTTTATACGACACTTGATTTTTGGAAGGTTCTGTTTCGAAGCAATAAACGCAAACAGCCCGCGACTCAGATACGTCTCGGGCTGTTTGTTTCAGCAAAGATGCTGAGAAATTTACAGCTTTTCAGCTAGGGCGGAGAGGCACGAGCAAGTGTCCACCTTGAGATCAAGTCTCTTCAACGCCATCTTGATGCTGTTGATGAAAATGACGACGTCCTCATAAGGAATGGTATAGGACGGCTGCTTGGCTTCAATAGCCTTGATGCAGGCGTCGAACAGTTCGTTCGTTTCCCAGCGGGGGTGGAAGCCGTCAATCGGATCGACGATACTCTTCATGCGGGCAACGACGTCGATCTGATGTTCATAGGTCGTATGGGGATAGAGGGCCTGCGCCATCTTGACGAGGGCTGCGAACGCGTCGCGGTCAAACGGCGTCCCTTGCTCCTTACGAGCGTCAATTGCGTTACAAACAATAACTTCAAGTTCCTTGTTCGTCATGACCAAATCCTCCTTTGGCGGAATCTCTTTGACCTTCACTACATAAGACTGAATAGCCCAGAGTCAACCGGATGGAGGCGGGAAAAAGGCCTTTTGTTCCGAACTTTTTTCGTTTGTGTCGGATGTTCAAGTAAAGAAAACACATCTCAACGGGTTGCGTATATGAAAATGATCCCAGATATACATATTACAAAAACTATATCCTCCAGTTACAACAGCTGTTCCATAGCCTGAATATCTCATGATGGTTCTGCATATGCCTGAGTTGCAGATGGGGGAGGTTACATGGGGACACTTTGCGGCTACGGTACAGGCGATGAAGAGAAAGCCGGATAGGGGAACTCTTCATTTCCGAAGCCGCCCACGGCGACGTGACCCCATGCCGTAAACCCGAAGGGGGCCCGGCTTCACGTCCGCCGTAGGGATCGGACGGTAGTGTTCCTTCGATGCCAAGTGATAGTCAGTGACAGCTTGTGCACATCTAACTATTTAATGTAGTATTTTAATTACTGTCATCAACTGCAATTGCAATGAAGGCCACTGCCATTACGCCGCACCGAGGGCGCATCGTTTTCCCCGGCGGCGTCCGACTTTTCCGGCGATATCCCGCGTCGCCAGTGGGAGGTTCTCAAGGGATTCGATCTGCTCCGCGATGGATTGCAGGTTGCTGCACACCAGACGCAGCAACGGTGCGTTGTCGAGGTTCAGTCCCTGCATGAGTGTCGCCTGTACGCTCCGCAAATCTTCGCTTATAGCCATGAGATTTCTCCTTGTCGTCTCGCTCCACGAAATTCGCCGTTTTCCCGGCGCGTTTTGAAAGTGCCCGAGTCCGGCTTGTTTGTCAATTAAAAATTGATAAATTGAATAAAAATTGATTTACACCTCTTGTAGAAAGAAAGCTGAGATTGACAAGACAATCAAGAATCGGGTATAGGCTGGCTCATGAACACAATACCATCCGAATCCGATTCCAATGCCATTCTGGACCGCCTCCTCTCCGGTGCGGGGCTGCATCGTGACGCCCAGTTGGCGGCACTTCTCGGCGTTTCGCCGCAGGCCGTCAGCCAGGCCCGGCGAAAACGCAAGATTCCGGAAGGATGGGTGGTCAAAGTCTCGCAACAGTGTGGCCTGTCGATGGACTGGCTGATGTTCGGGAAGGGAGACGAATCCACTCCTGTAGCTTCCCATGCTCCTGTTGCTTCATCAACTTCCCAGGCGTCGACGCCTGCGGGCGCGGCGGTTCCGGATCTTGACTTGTTGTGCATCCCTCTGGTGGCGGCGAGCCTTTCCGCCGGAGTGGGAAGCCTGCAAACCGAAGCCGATGTACTGGATTATTTTGCCTTTCGTTCCGATTGGCTGTGCCGGAAGGGCAATCCCGACAAGATGGTGCTCATGAAGGTTTACGGTGACAGCATGGAGCCGGAGATCTGCCACGGGGACATGGCCCTCATAGATCAGAGTAAACAGCAGATTTATCCCCATACGATCTACGCCGTGGGTGTCAACGAGGAAATCTACATCAAACAGATCGAGACGCTGCCCGGTCATCGGATGCTTCTCCGCAGCCTCAACGAGCGCTACGAGCCCATCGAAGTGGATCTGCGCGGCGACATGGCCGAGTCCGTCCGCATCATCGGCAAGGTCATCTGGTGGTGTCGGGAAGCATAGCTCGAAAAGAATAGGGGAAGATGAAAGTAAAGGGATCACCCTTCTTTTTTCAATAGCAGTCAGATTCTGAACCGCTTTCATTTCCAGCAGGAAGAACGACATCGCCCCAACTTTCCGCACACGGGGAAAATCGGCGAAAGGGATTCGATAGCCATGAATCCATTACATGATCCCCAGCTAAGCCGGGGCTCCTGAAGTTTGATTGCGAAAAGTGCCTTGTGGGGATAACAGTCTAAGATAGCAAGGCCAAAAAGTGGACGGGGAAATGTTCCTATAATGGGATTGCAGGAAAGCTGTGTATAAGCGCGCTTCTTGTCCCGGCCCCTACGGATACCGCGGAGAGTGGTTATGCCCGGATACGGCGTCTAGGCCGCCCGGAAGAGGCGGGGAAACGCATGGCAAAGGACTTCGCCCTCAGCATTGCCCGCCTGCAAGGGGCTGAAGGCATTCGGCGGGAATCCTCTTGGGCCCCTTCTATCCTTGCTATGAGCTGCGCGTGCTCCCCATATCGGACGGAGGTAAACCATCACGGCGGCATAGGCACGCCTATAACGTGCTGGACATGAAACCTTAGGAAGATGGCGAATGACGCCAAAAAGGAAGCGGCTCACAGAGATGTGGGCCTTCTTTTTGGCCATTTGCTTGAGGATATACCCGCGTTGAAGGACTTGTTCCATATTGAACCGGTTGCGCTGGCAATGTGCACATTTCAGATATCTAAACCGTCGGGATAGAGCGGAATCGACGAATATAGTATGCCTTATTCTGAAAAAAGTTATGAAGTAAGCCTATTGCCTTGATAAACCTATAACCCGTCCGTGTCGTGCGGACGGAACGGGAGGCTTGCCATGAATATATCGTCGGTTTTTTTGACCGTTATCCTCGCTTCAACCGCGTTTTCGGCCGAAAAGGTTCCGGAAGCCGATGTTCCCCTGAATCCTTATGAGAAGTTATGGTCGGCAAGGTGTGGCCCACAGCGGACGCCGTCGATCAAAAAGATGTAAGCGTGCCCGCCACGGATGAGGAGATGGCTGCATTCTTCGGCAAAGCGGAATATTTCCCCAATCATACCTTCAAAATGACTGCTCTGGGTGGCAAACCGAAGATGCATGGCCTTTGGAGCATTTCGACGGACGGGAAAATCAGACAGCTCATCGTACAGGATGACTTGGGCAAGACCCGTTTCGTACGGGAGGTGGAAAACATGAAGGTGGACGACGGCGAATATGCCTACCGCATTTACCCGAACAAGGAAAATAAGGCCGAACACATAGATATCGTACACAAGCCGCGGTAATGCCTTTGTGTTGAGCCCAGTCGGGGAATGCCGCAAAAGGTTTCCCCGATCCGGTTTTAGCTGTTTCCCCGATTATTCCTTGGACGTATCGGGGAAAGCTTCTTACTGAAACAAAGCGAATGAAAATACGCAACTTCAGGTTTATTTTGTAATAGTTATGTTAAAACATTGCGTTATTCTTGCGAAGAGACGCGAAAAGGGCTGTATCGATCAGGATAATACCGCTTGAAGTTGCTTTTACCGGCGTAATGGATTATAAGAAAACTGTTTTAGAAAAATTAAAACTAACACAGCGGATTATATATGCTCTCTCTCTCTCTCTCTCTCTCTCTCTCTCTCTCTCTCTCTCTCTCTGCTTAGCAGATAGCTCTCTCTCTTTTTGCTCGGAAAAGCCCTGCTCCCGGTTCTCGGGAACAGGGTTTTTTTCGTCGTTCAGCCGTGTTCTTCGGCTGAATGACATTAATGGTACAGAGACTCCGTGCGCTAGGCTGGAGGCCGCATTTCAGTTTAGCGGAGCACCGGATGCCGTCTTGTATTTCCCGTATGTCCATTAAGCCTTGATGCCGGATTGTCCGGTTTCAGGGCTTTTTGTGTTTGCGGCACAGTATGTTGCCGGGGAAAAATTTTTTATGGGAGGTTTCATATGACTATGTCGAAGGGTGCCGTAGGCAACTTGATCAACAGGTACCGCGCCGTGCTGAAGAAATGCCATATGCTGAACGTGTTCGGCTCGTTGGCTGTGGCGGGCATGCTTGTCATGGGCGGTGCCGGTGTCGCGGGAGCACAGACGATTGTCAATGATGAGGTGAATGTTCAAAACGAAACGGTTTCCGATTCGTCTGGAGATTTGGACGGCCTTGTCTATAAAGTCAATGACAATGGTAAGCTGAGCATAACGGGGGGCTCGTACAGCGGAAACAAAACGGCGAGGAGCGGCGGCGTTCTCGTAGGAACGAAAAATCAGGCGCATATAGAAATAGTCTCTACAGTATTTTCCCAGAACAGTGCACAGTACGATGGTGGAGCCATAGGTAATTTCGGCTATCTCACGGTCAAAGACAGTACCTTTGAGGGCAATACGGCGCAAATAGGCAGTGATGGATCATCCCATGTCATTGATAACTGCGATATGGGCGGCGGCGCTATCGCTATCGGTTCAGGTTCCCATGTTTCCATTTCCGGTTCCACATTCACCGGGAACGTGTCCGGCAAAGATGGCGGCGCCGTTGCCACCCGGAAATTTTACGGCGCATACGATACCGACTCCGCGGATGTCGGCCTGACGGTATCGGGCAGCACTTTTACGAATAATACCGCCGGAAAAAGCATCAGCGATACGCCCTATAACTATAACACGGCAATCACCGGACTTTATGAAAGCGGCAATGGCGGCGCTCTGTTCAATACGTTTAATGATACCCTTGTCGAAGGCTCCTCGTTCACCGGCAATACGGCGATAAACGGCGGTGCCGTCGCCAATTTTTATGATAGGGGGAAAACGGAGAACTACGGTAGCATTACGATTAAAAACTCAACATTCACCAATAACACGGCGGTTGTTGATAAGAAGGCCAAAGAAGGCTCCGGCATGGGCGGAGCTATCTACTCTTATGCCAGTAAGAGAGCAACTGATAAAGATTTTAAAGTCACTGTTGTCGATTCCCAGTTTACGGGGAATACGGCTTATAATGGCGGCGCTATTGCCAATAACGGCAATCTTGATGTATCTGGAGCCACTTTTAAGGGCAATACCGCATCAAATTGGGGTGGTGCCATTGTTAACTGGCAGGATATGACGGTAAAAGGCTCCACATTTGAAGATAATGTGGCTGGTGTCGTGGGCGGGGCCATCGGTTCCGATTCCACCAGCAATGCGGTAAACATTGCTTCATCCGTATTTAAAAATAACCATTCCGTTTATGATGGCGGAGCCATTGGCAGTTACAAGGGATTGACTATTACGGGTTCCACGTTTGAAGGGAATACCGCTCAGCTTGATAAATCGGACTCCGGGGAATGGAATGTTGCGGTGGAAGACGCCACTGCCATTGGCGGCGGCGCGATTTCTTTGGGTGCCGTATCCGCAACCGCCATTGCCACCATTGAAAATACGCTCTTTAAAAATAACGTTTCAGGGTATAATGGCGGTGCCATCGGCACGCGTATGGGCAAGGATGCGAATAACAGCGCAGCCAAACTGGACATCTCGGCAACGTTTACGGGCAACCGGGCAAAGAATGGCGGTGCTATTTATAATACCTTCTATGCGGACAACGGCCTTGGCAAAGGCGCTGGTGTGACCGTCACCGGCATGTTCACGGGCAATAGCGCCAGTGAGAACGGCGGGGCCGTTTATAATGACGGGGCACAGGATAAAGCCCAGAACGCCGGTGGCGTCATGACCATCACGGACAGCCTTTTTGAAAACAACACAGCGGACAAGGGTGGAGCCATCTACAACACCGGTACGCTGCATTTCGCTGGAACCAATACGTTCAAAGGCAACAACGCTACGGAAGGCAACGATATTTACAACGTCGGCTCCGTTACGGTAGAAAGCGGTGTAACCGGCCTGAACAGCGGGTATACCCAGGAAAAAGGCTCGCTGGCGGTGAATAGCGGCGCTGCCCTGAATGCCGCTGGCCTTGAACTGAAAGGCGGTACGATGTCCGTTGCCGGTTCGGCTGTGGTGGCGGAAGGCGGAGCCGTGGCTTTTGGCAGCGGCAGCAGCCTGATTATCAACGGAGGTTCCGTAACGGCGGACTCGGGTAACTTCATCACGGATGCGTTCGGTGCCGTGGCCGGAGTCGACACGGCTCTTGTAGGCACGGCGGGCGACCTCTATCTGCGTTTTGACGGCAAGACGTATACGGTCGATCAGTACAAGGCGGCAAAGGCTGCCTTGTTTGAACAGGATACTGAAAAAGCCTTGCTGACGCTCCTCAACGGCACCTTGAAGGTTCAGGAAGGCGAAACGGTGGTCGTCAGCGGCACGGCTGATCCGGCCACCAATAAGGTTACGCTTTCCGGGGTCACTCCCGTTGTGGCAAAATCCGGCGAAAGCGCCAATGATTCTGATGTGACGATTGCTTCCGTTCCGGATCAGCTCGTCCGCGTCGTGGACAGCAATGATAAGGATAAGGCGCTGCAGACAGTCGGCAATCTTGAGATCGGAAAGAGTGTTTTCAACGCCAAGGGGTTGCAGGTCGCTCCCGCTGATGCCGCCGCTGGTGTCGTCCTGAATCTGGTCGATAATTCGAAGATCACCTTGATCGGCGGCGAAACCGAGGACAGCGGCGTGCTCGTCGACGGCAATAACAATGCCGTGAAGACGCATGTCGTCGTCGGTGACGGTTCGGCATTGCAGCTTGGCATGGCCGGAAACGCAGGCAAGCAGATGGCGTCCTTCGGGACGGTCGAGGTTCAGGGCAAGCTGGACGTCGCGGGCAACGGCCTCGACACCACGCGCTATGGTTATGATGAGATCAAGACGTCCCACGGCAATGCCGAGGTGAACCTGAGCAACGCCTCCATCTCGGCGTCGACGGCGACGCTGGAGCAGGGTGCGGTCAACGTGCTGAACGCCACGGCCCACATCGGAACTTTGAACCCCACGGGCGGCACGCTGTTCATCGACCCGGCCTATGTGAAGGTGGACAGCCTGTCCGGCGATACCTTTGGTTCCAGCCTGCTGGTGGGCGACGGCTCCGTGGTGGAAATCGGTTCCATCGCGGATCTTCAGGCCAAGGCCGCCGAAGCGGGGCTGAATCCGGCCGCCTTCGGCAACGGCTTCACCGTGGCTTCCGGCGAATCCATGCTGGCGCTCGGCAAGGCTGTGGCGCTCGGCGCGGGCGGCAAGATCGTCGTGGATGCCGGAGTGGACAAGAGCGGCGCTATCGGCGGTGTGCCCGTTGGTGACAGCGCGTACTTCGGTAATAAATCCCTGCTGGTTGTCGATTCCGCCATCGCTTCTGGCGACGGCGCAATCAGGGCGAACAGCGCCGCCGACACGATTACGGTCAAGAAGGACGCGAAGTTGTACCTTGTGGACGCCAAGGCGAACGGAACCTACACGATCGCCAGCGGGTTCGGCGATACGTCTTCGACCGTCGAAGGCTGGAACGGAGACGCCCTCATCACCAACCGTCTGGTCAATGCCGAACGCATCGCCGGGACAGACGGCAGCGTGACGGTAAAGACGACCGCAAAGCGGGCTTCCGTGCTGTATCCCGGCATCTCCATCCCGAATACGCTTGATCACATGATCGGAGACAAGCAGAACGACGTGAACAACGGTAACGCGGGCATCAAGTTCCTGTCCCGCGCGCTGGAGCCCCAGTTCCTCGCGGAAGGCGACGTGATCCCCACACTCGACGGCGCGGCGCAGCTTGCGTATGCGGGCGGCGTGCAGTCCTCGACGATCACTGTGGCGCAGGCTCCGGTGCGGGCCATTCAGGATCACCTGTCCCTTGCCGGGAAAGTGGCCCAGAAAGGGACGAATCTGCATGAAAACGGCTTTGATTTGTGGGCCAACGCTATCTACGGCTCAAACCGTACGCGTGATTTCAGCGCGGGCAGCCTCGATGCGGGGTATAACTCCGACTTCGCGGGCGGCGTGATCGGCGGCGACTGGACATTTGACGCTGGCGCGGGCAAGGGCCGGGTCGGCCTCGCCCTCAACGTGGGTGCGGGCGACACCAAGTCGCGCGGCGACTTCAACAGCACCAAGAACGACTTCGACTTCTGGGGTATGTCTCTCTACGGGGGCTGGAGCATGGACAACGTCAACGTGGTCGCCGATCTCGGCTATTCCGCCTCCAAGAACGAGCTGAAGCAGGACATCCCGTCCTCGCTGGGTCTTGGCGGGCGCATCAAGGGCGACGTCGATTCCAGCGTGATCACCGCCGGGGTGAAGGCCGAGTACATGGTCAAGACCGATGTGCTCGACGTGATGCCCCATATCGGCGTGCGCTATATGGCCGTGAAGACAGACAGCTTCACCACGAAGCTCGATATGGGCGGCGACCTGTTCCATACGGACAGCGATCTGCAGCATGTCTGGCAGTTCCCCGTGGGTGTGAACCTGAGCAAGACCATTGAGACGGAATCCGGCTGGAAGGTGAAGCCGCAGGCCGACCTTTCCGTGGTGCCCGCCGCAGGCGACACTAAGACGAAGATCGACGTGCGCACTCCCGGTGTGAACGCTTCCGACTCCATGAAGCGCCGCGTTATGGATACGACGTCGTTTGACGGCGTGTTCGGCGTCGAAGTGCAGAAGGACAACGTCTCCTTCGGCCTCGGATACAATATTCAGGCTTCCGAACACCAGACGGGGCAGGGCGTGACCGCGTCCTTCATGTATAAGTTCTAGGAAGCATAGAGAACCTCCGCCGGTTTTCCGCCGGAGCCTTTTCCCGGTGGGCCGACTTTTGCCGGTTCACCGGGATTTTTTGTACAGTCACAGTAATGAGGATGGATTATGCGTATCGGTTCTGTGTGTTCCTGCCTTGTTTTCGTTTTTTTCTGTTTGCCTCTTGTCTCCTCCTGCAATGCGGCTCCGAAGATTCCAGCCGTGGTATCCGTCGATATGCAGCGGCTCATGACGGAATCCGAGCCCGCAAAGCAGGCTTCGGAACACCTCGGCGAGGTGCGGGCCGTACTCCAGAAGGGGTTTGAAGCCTTGCGCGAAACGTACAAAAACGCGCCCAAGGAACAGCAGGAAGCCATTTTCGCCAACGGCCTTGCCGTGCTCAATCGCCAGATGGAGCTGGAAACACGCGCGGCGGCGAAAAGCGTCAACGACATCATTGCGGAAGAAGTGGGCAAATGGCGCAAGAGCAACGGCGTGATGCTCGTGATCTCGCGCAGTGCGGTTATTGACGGGGATTGGGACAGCGCCGACTACACCAAGACGATCCTTGCCGCGGTCAATAAGCGGAAAGCGGCGTTTGCCGCGTTGCCCGCCGTGAACATCGTGAAGGAGCAGGCGGGAAAGGCCGACGAGGAAACGAAATCCGCCGGATCTCGGAAGAAATAATGAGAACGGTCCGCCGCCCCTCCGGTTGAAAATATCCCGGAGGGGCGGCGGACCGGCATGTTTTGCGGCATCGCAGGGATTATTGACTCTAATAATATACGCTCACATGTTTACCGGTAGTCCTTCCGGCAGACGGCGTAATAGGCGTACTCGACGAGCGAATTGATGTCGTAGACGGGGAGGTTGATCGCGCGCTGGATGGGCGCGGAGAAGGCGGAAAGGTCGGTGCATTCGAGCACGAGGGCGTCGAGCGCCTTTTCCCGCGCGAACGCGGCGGCGGAACCTACGATCTCGGCTTCGAGGCGTTCCATGTCGAAGTCGTGGCGTTTGCCTTCAATGATGGTCTCCCAGAACTCGGGGTTGCCTTCCATGCCCCGGATGTGCACGGATTCCATCGGCGTCGCGCAGTTGGCGAAGTGGGCGGGCGTCAGGGCCTGACTACTGGCGGTGAGGACGCCGATCTCGGCCTTTTCCCCGTGCATGAGGCGCACCAGCGGAAGCTGGAGCAGGCTCGACAGGAAAACCGGGATGTGCAGCTCGGCGGCGATTTGATTCTGGAAACGGGCCATGAAGCCGCAGCTTCCGGTAATGGCCTGCACGCCGTCGGCCTCAAGCTCTTTCGCGGCCTGAATGAACGGCTCCAGCAGATCCGGAGTGGGGTTGAACAGCAGGCGCGGAATGTCCACGCCCCGTATGACCCGCGTCACCGTCGGAAAACCGTAGGTCAGCGGATTGCGCATGTGCCCGCGCGGTTTTGGGAACAGCGATTCGAGGCACAGGATGCCGATGGGCATGTCGTAATACAGTCTACCGCCTTTCATATTCGCTCCTTTGGGTTGATGCGGGACGTTCAGCCTCCCCGCGTTTAGGGGGAAGAGGGGCCTCCCGCGGGCGGAACGCACCCTCTCCCAACGGTTCCCGTCAGTTTTTCTTGTTCATTTCCGCAATCCACTGGACGATGCCGGTGAGCACCCATACGCCGCAGGCGATGTTCAGGATGAAAGACGCATAGATCAGATATTTCGTGAATTCCAGCATGATAATCTCCTTGCGGGCTTACAGGACTTCGGGGGCGTAGATGCCCGTGGAGGGGACGCGGCGCTTCATCATCTGATGGACGACGAACAGCGTCAGGCAGTTGAGGCCGATACCGATAAGGTTGGCGGGGATGCCGAAGGGCTCGCCGAGCACCTTGTCGCTCCACAGGAAGCAGCTCACGACGCCGATGACCACGGCGGGAGCCCCGGCGTAGGGCGACGCCTTGCCCCAGAGCAGCCCGGCCAGCAGCGGCGGGATGATCGCCGAAGGCCACAGCTTAAAGATGTAGATCATCAGGCCGAACACGTCCTGGAACAGGATGGCGACGCCGATGGAAACGCCGCCCACGAGGAGGGTGGACATGCGGGACTGGCGCAGCATCTGATCCTGCGTGGCCTGAGGATTGATGAACTTGTTGTAGATGTCGCGGGTGTACACGACGCAGGCGGTGTTGATGAAGGCCGCGCCCGATGACATGACGGCGGCGAGCAGGGCCGCCAGCACGAGGCCGGTCACGCCGATGGGCAGCACGTCGCGGATAAGGTTGGTGAAGGCGAGGTCGGGCTTGACGTCGGGCTGGAGCGCCATGGAAGCAAGGCCGATCCCGGCGGTGGTGGCGAGGAAGAAAATCCAGTGGACGGAGAAGATCAGCACCCCGGCCTTGCTGTCCTTGGCGGACTTGGTGGAGGCATAGCGCTGGATGAAATACGGCGCGCAGAATTCCCCGAACAGGAAGCTCAGGAAGAGGCCCGCGAACTGGATCGGACCCCAGCCGGAGAACAGCTTCAGGTTGCTTTCATAGCGGGGCATGGCGTTCAGGGTCGCCATCATGGCGTCGAAGCCGCCGAGATGGTCGATGGCGAGATACCCGCACAGGCTCACGCCGATGATAATGATCACATACTGCACTGCATCGGTCATGGTTACGGCGAGCATACCGCCGGACCACGTATAGGCCAGCGTGATGACGGAAGAAATAAGCGCCGCCGGGATGAGGTCTATGCCCACGGCGGTCTGGAGGATGGCTCCCATCGCCAGAATCTGCACCCCGTACAGCCCGAGGCAGAAGAAAAAGCACACGATGCTGGAAACGAGCCGCCCGGCGCGGCCGTAGTACAGCCCGAAGAGGTCGCCCACGCTGTAGACGTTCTTGATGTTGTGCACGCGCCCGGCAATGTACAGGCCCGAGAAGATCTGGTTGATCACCACGCCGATGAGCCCGGCGAAGACCACGATGCCCGTGGTGTGCATGAACGAAACGCGCCCGATGGTCGCGCCGCCTCCGCACAGGGTCGCCGCGATGGCCGCGAAGAAGATGGACATGGGAAGGCCGCGTCCGGCGACGGCGTAATCGTCAAAGTTGGTGACTTTTTTCATGGCCCAGTAACCGATGTAGACCACAACAAAGAAATACAGAATGATGATCGCGTAATCCAGCCAATGGATGGTCATGGCGTACTCCTAAACGCAGGCCGCGCGGCGCTGCATGATACGACGGGAAAACATGATGGAATCCTCAGCGAAAAAAGGAGGATCCGCAAGCGGCGGCGCGGCGGGGAGAGGGAGCAGGCCGCGTATGTCGGTATGGCGCGGCAGCCGGTGGTCTCGGAGGCGGAGGCGGACGGCCCGGAACAGGTGGGGCCACAGGATCACGAGAAGGAGCGGGAACAGGCTTTCCCAGCTTTGCAGGCTCTTGCCCGACGTTTCGGGGATCGACGCGGCAAGCGCGGGATCATCCGGGGAAAGGTGCGGGTTTTCCGCTCTCGGCAACAGTTCGAGGCTGGCGATGCTCCCCGCTTCGGCTACCGTGGGGGCGGCATTGAGCGAGGCCGCGCACAGGCAGACGATGTAGCTGGCTGCAAGCAGGAGGCAGATGCCCTGTCGGCAGAGGAGGGAAAGGGAGCGCCGCATAGATGTTTTCCGTGGCCCCCTCCCCGGACGGCGGGAAGGGGGCGGGCCCGTTTAGCCGGGCAGGTTGAGGTTGCAGTAGTTTTCGAGGCTGACCGGCCGGAAGGGCTGGCGGACTTGGAGGCAGCCCACGGCGTCGGGCGCCTTGGACTGGGCGGCGGCGGTGATTTCCGCGAGTGCGGGCCCGCACATGCGGCCCTGGCACTGGCCCATGCCGCAGCGGGTGAAGCGCTTGACTTCGTTGACGTCGCGGAAGCCTTCGGCCACGGCCTTGCGGATATCCCCGGCGGTGACGCATTCGCAACGGCAGACCAGCGTTTCGTCCGGGACATTGAAGATGGCCGGATTGGGCGCGAACACATAGCGCAGGAACCCGCGCGCGATGCGCATGGCACGGAGCTGCCTGCGGGCCGGGCCGCTGCGGTAGGCTGCTTCGGCGTCGCTGATCACGCCAAGGCGTCGGGCGATCTCTACTCCGGCGATGGCGCCCTTGAGCATACTCGCATCGCCGCCGTGGACGTAGGTTCCGTCACCGGCGATGGAAATGCCGTCCACGCTGGTACGGCCGTTTTCGTCGACGACGGGATGCCAGTACCGCTGGACGCCGTCCCATGCGTGCTTGGCGTTCAGGGAATTGAGGATGTGCGTGCGCGGGATGATGCCCTCGTGGCGCAGCAGGGTGGAGGCGTTGATTTCGTGGGTCTTGCCGCCCGCGTCGTACACGACCTTTTCCAGATGATCGGAGCCCACGGCGCGGATATTGGTGACGTTGCGGATGATCGGCACTTTGCCCTTGAGTACGCGCAGTGCCATTTTCATGCCCTTGGCGACATACGGCATGTCGAGCACGCCAGCGGGCATGAGCGCGCCCGCCATGATGCGGCGGGACCACCAGCCGGTGTCGAGCCACGCGGCGATGGGCACGCCCGCTTCGAGCAGGTGCCCGGCAAGCAGGAGGAGCAGGGGGCCGTTGCCCGCAAGGACGACCGGGGCGTTCTTGTCGGCGGAGAGCGTGCCGCCGGAGCGCAGCAGGATGTCGGCCCCGCCCGCGCCCATGACGCCGGGCAGCGTCCAGCCGGGGAAGGGGACGGGCCGTTCCATGCCGCCGGGGGCCACGATGATGTGCGAGGCGGCCAGCTCTTCGGCCTTGCCGTTCATGGTGCACGAAACCCTGTGCGGCTCAAGCCCCCAGACGGTGGTGCCGGGGTAGTAGGTCGCGCCGGATTCGCGGAAGCGTTTCACGAGCCCGAGCCCGGCCGCGCGTTCCTTGGGATCGAGCAGCGCCTGCGCCATCGGGGTTTCGATATTGCGGAAAAGCTGGCCGCCCGGGGCCGCTTGCTCGTCGACGAGGGTCACGTCCAGCCCGCAGGCGCGCGCGGCGCAGGCGGCGGAGAGTCCGGCGGGGCCGGCTCCGATGACGATGAGATCCATGTTTCTGTCCATTATTCGGCCTCCCCGGGAAGTTGACGTCTCACAACCATGCCTTCCCGCACGGTGACGAGGCAGGACTGGACGTCCGGTTCGCCGTCGATTTCCATGAGGCATTCGAAGCACACGCCCATGAGGCAGTAAGGAGCGCGGGCGCTGCCGTCCACGGGATGCTTGCAGGTGTGCCCGGCGTGGGCGTGCCCGAGCACGGCGGCGGCGACGCTGATCCCGGCGGGGACTTCCATCGGCTGCCCGTCGAAGGTGATATGAACGGTAGATGCGTTTTGCATGGCGTAGTCCTTGTTCAGCACGAATAGCCGAAGCGTTTGAGGGTCATGCCCTGCGCGGTTTCGGGCAGTTCGCCGCCGAGGATGAAATCGGGGAGCAGGCGGGTATGGGCCGCGGCCATGGTCACGGCGCTGTGGGTATTGACGAGGGTGACGTTGGGATGCCCCGGCAGGCGGCTGTAGATCGCCATGCTGTCGTCGGGCATGACGCGCAGTCCGGCCCATGCGCGGATGAGGCGCTTCTTGCCGAGTTCGGGCCAGACGCGGATGGCCCATTTGCCTTCGGAAGCCACGGCGGATGGCACGACCTGCGTGTGGTGCCCGGCCTTCTCGTGGCGGAAGCCGATGATGGTCGTGCCGCCGAAGGTCTGGGTGACGCCGAGCACCGGGATGGGCATGACGAAGGGCATACGCTCGACGAGCAGCACCTGCCCCTTGTCCGCGTAGACGGGCAGGGTGGGCATGGCGAACTGGACGAAGCGGCGGTTGGACAGCCCGGCGGCGAGCACGAGCTTCTGGCAGTCGAAGGTCCCGTCCTTTGTGGTGACGCGGTAGCCGCCCGCGTGGGGCTGCACGTCGAACACCAGCGTCTGGCGGTAGTCCACGCCGACGCGGGGCAATGCCGCCCGGAAGGCACGCAGCAGGGACAGGGGATCGACCACGCCGTCCTCTTCGCACCATGCCGCGCCGCAGACTTCAGGGCCCCAGCCGATCTTGGGCAGTTTCTTCTCAAGCTCGGTGCGGTCGATCATGTTGCCCTTGTATTCGCCGAGGGCCTCGCGCAGCTTTTCGATGTAGTCGCCGCGTTTCTGGTAGTCCTCTTCGCTCAGGACAGGGATGATGCCGCCGGTGTAGTTTACCGGGATCGCATGTCCGGAGATTTCCTCAAGTTCTTTGGTCAGCGCCGGGTACAGCCGCGAGGAGACGAAGCCCCACTTTGCGTACTCGGGCAGGTGCAGGAATTTCGACTGGCACCAGATCAGCCCTACGTTGGTCCGCGACGCCTTATTGGTATCGGTCGGCGCGTCCAGCACGGTCACTTTCCGGCCCTTGCCGGAAAGCCCGTATGCCAGCGCGGCGCCCGATATGCCCCCGCCTACGATGATGATATCTTGTTCTGTCGTGCTCATGGGAGAATGCCTCCGGCGGCCGGGCTGCCGCCCGGACCTGCCCGGGGGGAATGATTCCCCCCGGACCCCCTCAGAGCGTCGAACGCCACGGCTGCGCCGCGCCGTCCGCCGTCCTGTGGGCGTCAGGCGCCTTCTTGGTGAAAGCCTGACGTACCCGCTCTGTGTTTTTCAAATAATCCCCGTCCCCATTACGAAAGTCTTGGGAGAGGGAGGGGTGGGGTTTGAGGAGGGAGCAACCTTTCTTCAGAAAGGTTCTCCTTTCCCCCCTCAAGTCTCATATCTCTTTTTTTAGTCTTTTTTGTAGGCAATGCAGTCGACTTCGACTCGGAGGTCGCTCATCATCATGGCCTGTACGCAGACGCGGGCGGGGGCGTGCTCGGCGGTGAAGAACTGGGCGTAGACCTTGTTGAATCCTGCGAAGTCGCGGGGATCGTCGAGGAACACGTTGACGCGGACGACGTCTTCAAGGGAATACCCGGCGGATTCGAGCACCTTCTTGAGGTTTTCGAGGGTGACGCGGGCCTGCACGGTGATGTTGCCGGTGACGATTTCGCCGTCGGCGTCGCGGGGGACCTGTCCGCTGACGAAGAGCCAGCCGTCCGCTCCGGCGGCTTTGGAGAAGGGAAGGGCGCCGGGCTTGGTGGGGGTGCCGTAGCGTTTGATGGACATGGTCTGCTCCTTGGTTTTCGTATAGGTTTTTGAGGATATGGCCTGTTGAGTCGTGGGTTCAGGAATGGCTTCCTTTGCGTCCTGTCCCGAAGTCCCCAAAGGGGGAGGCGGAGGACCCCGAGGCAGGGCGGAAAGGAAGGCCGCCGGAAGAGGGGCGGCCCCCCGCCGGGGGAAGGAAAACCTTCCCCCGGAGTTCCGCGTGTTACTTGTTGCCGGTCAGGCCGAGGTCGGTGAGGACCTTGTTCATTTCGGCGTACTGTTCCTTGAGCTGCTTCATCCACGCTTCGCCGGTGGAGTAGTCGGGCGTCGCGTTCATGTTCTTGATGGCCTTGATATATTCGGGGTCCTTGACGATTTCTTCGGAAATGGCCGCGAGCCTGTCGAGGATTTCCTTGGGCGTGCCCTTGGGAGCCGCGATGCCTGCCCAGCCGTAATAGTTGCCCTCATAGCCCTGCTCCGCGAAAGTGGGAGCGTTGGGGTATACGTCGCTCTTGGTGCCGATGGCGAGGATCTTGAGCTTGTCGGCGGAAGCCATGGGCGCGTAGTTCTGGGGGAAGAGGAAGGTCATGTCGGCATGGCCGCCGAGAACGGCGGTGGCCGCTTCGCCGCCGCTCTTGTATTCGACCTGCTTCACCTGAACGCCGGTGCCGGTGAACCAGTTGCGCATGGCGAAGGTCAGCCACGAGGTGGCGGCGGGGCTGGCGAATACGAGTTTGCCGGGCTCCTTCTTGGCGGCGGCCTCAAATTCCTTGAGATTGTTCCACGGGGCGTCCTTGTTCACGACCACGGCGCAGTTGGCGACCATGATGCGGGCGATGTAGTCGAAGCTGTCGAAGCTGTAGTTCGCGCCCTTGGCGGTCAGCGGGATGATGATGTTCGGCCCGGCCTGCGCGAGGAACAGCGTGTAGCCGTCGGGCTTGGCCTTGGCCGCGAAGAGGCTGCCGGTCAGCCCGCCGCCTCCGGTTTTGTTCACCACAACCACGGGCTGCCCCAGTTTCTTTTTGGCGAATTCAGCCCACACGCGGGCCGTCAGGTCCGAGTCGCCGCCCGCGCCGTAAGGGCTCACGAGCTGGATGGGCTTGTTCGGATAGTCCGAAGCCTGAGCCGGGACCGCCAGAAGGCCGCCGGCGAGCAGGAACGCGCCCATACCGAAAAGAGCTGTGCGGAGGGTCTTAAACATAAGGTTCTCCCCTTGGGTTGGAGGTTTGCAGGGGCCCCTGCCCCCTATATCCTTGCGCCGCATTCCCGCCCGCCGTTTACCCTAGGATGGCGGTCCCGCGTCGCGTCTTCACGTTTTGTTGGTCTCCGAAATGCGTTCTCACGGGGCGTCCATAACCCCTCTTTATTCTCTCTATTTGCTCTTTTTCTTCTGTCGGAACGAACTCCTGTCGCGTGGCCTCCCCCAAATTTCATCTTTTCCTATCCTTCCTGCGCAAGCTGGGCGATCTTCGAGCGGCGCAGACGTGCGCGGGCGATGCTGAAGACGGCGGCGACGGTGAGCAGAAGAAGCACGACCGAGAACGGATGCGTCAGGAAGATCATGAAACTGCCGTCGGAAAGGGTCATGGTCTGATCAAAGGCGGACTCCAGCAGAGGCCCGAGGATGAAGCCGATGATCATTGGCCCGGCCGGGAACTGGAACCGGCGCATCCCGTAGCCGAGGATGCCGAACAGGATGAGGCAGAGGATGTCGAACAGGTTCTGGTTGATGGAGTAGGTGCCGACAAAGGCGAAAATGGTCACGGTCGAGAAGATGATGTGCTTCGGGAGCTGCGTGATGCGGACCCATACCCTGAAACCGAGCTTGGCGATGACGTAGAGCAGGATGTCGCACATAATGAGCGAACCGAAGATGCCGTAGACGACGGTGGTGTTTTCAAAGAAAATGTTGGGTCCGGGGGTGATGCCCTGGATGAGGAACGCGCCCATGAGCACGGCGGTCACGTCGTCGCCGGGGATGCCGAGGGTCAGGAGCGGGATCATGGCGGAACCGGTCACGGCGTTGTTGGCGGCTTCGGGAGCCATGACGCCTTCGATGGCGCCTTTGCCGAACTGCTCGGGATGTTTCGAGGTGCGCTGGGCTTCGGAGTAGGCCATGTAGGCGGCGGGGGAAGCCCCGAGGCCGGGCATGGCGCCGATGACCGAGCCGATGATGGACGAACGGAGCAGGACCGGGATGCGGCTTTTGATTTCCTGCCACGAGAGGCGGCCGTTTTCGCCGGAAAGATCGAACTGCTGTTCAAAGGTCTTGCGGATGCCGGAACAGGCCTGATGGATGACTTCGGGCAGGCAGAGCAGGCCGATGACCATCGGGATGAGGGCGATGCCCGACATGAGGTTTTCGTTTTCGAAGGTGAAGCGCATGGCCCCGGTGGTGCCGGAGACGCCCACGGTGGCGAGGAGGATGCCCACGCCCGCGCAGAGGATGCCCTTGAGGATGGAGGAGCCCGAAATGCTGCCCACTACGGTCAGGGCCAGCAGGATAAGGCTGCACTGTTCGACGGGGCCGACTTTGAGGGTGAGATAGGACAGGGGGGCGGCCACGCAGATGAGCAGGATGTTGCTGAACGTGTCCCCGAACACCGAGCCGACCAGCGCCGCGTTGAGGCCCTTGCCCGCTTTGCCCTGCTTGGTGAGGGGGTAGCCGTCCATAGCGGTGCAGACGGCCGGCGGCGCGCCGGGGGTGTTGAGGAGGACGGCGGTGATGGAGCCGCCGAACATGCTGGCCTTATAGATGCCGAGCAGCATGGGGATGCCCACCAGCGGGCTGACGTAGAAGGTCAGCGGCAGGAGGATGGAAATGGCCATGATGCCCGAAATGCCGGGGATGGCCCCGAACATGAGCCCCGTGAAGATGCCGAGGGCCACGGCCCCGATGGTTTCCGGAGTGAGGATGGAAATGAGCCCTGTACAGATGTCCGCGAACATGTTGCCTCTCCCGTGGTTGGCCTAGCCGAACAGGACGCCGGTAGGAAGGATGATCTGCATGAAGTTGAACGCCACGTAATTGAGTAGAAGCGTGAACAGCACGTAGCAGACGATGCCGATGAGCCAGTGGCGCAGTCCGAGCATCAGGGACACAAGAAACATGACGATCGGCGTTGAGTAGACGAATCCGATGAAGTGGAGGCCGATGAGGTAGAGGAAGAGGATGCCGACGTAGCCGGCGAGGGCGGCGAAGCGTCCGGCCTCCTCTCCGCCTTCCTGAAGTTCAAGGCGTTCTTCGTCGACCTTGCCCGCGAGCATGTGGCGCACGGACCGGAGGCAGAACCCCGCAAGCAGCACGCTCATGGCGATGAGGAGGATGGTGACGACGGACGGGAAAAAGGCCGGGCTGACGGTCGAAGGCAGGGTTTCGATGACCCACTGATCGATGTGGCAATAGAAATAGATGAAGAAGAGCATGAGGAAGAGGCTGATGCCCGCTTCGATCCAGATATTCCGTCTTAAAAGCCTGCCCATGTGGTTCTCCCCAGAATCCAAAAGGTTTTCGACGTAATCCGATTAAACATTCCGCTCTTTGCGATTGCCGCGCGGAGGGGGGTGTCCGCGCCGGGCCGCTGTTGTGCCCGTGTCCTTCTAAGCAGGTATTGTGCCAGAACGTTACAATCTTATTTTTATAATAAAAATAAGATGATTACATAACAAAGGCGTAAAAACGGGCGATACGGAATTGTAACGATACGTGACATATGTAGTCCTTTGTGGTATAAAAAGATACCTCGTGAGTGAAGAACTACCAGCGGTTTTCGTCTTTTTAGGTAAAATAATGTAACGTATCATTACATTGTAATGTTTTATTACAAAGGCCATTCCATGTTGACCACGTTGCCTTCTCCTTCCGCGCAGACTATCCGGCAAAGCGTACCGGATCAGGAAGATATTATCCGGCGCTCGCTGGAGCGGTCCGCCCGTTACGGCGTGGACCCCCACCTTGATGGCGCTCCCGAATCCACCCGCCTTTCCGATGAGCAGCTGCGCGAGCGCATCAACGGGCAGCGCGTTTTTTATACGCTGGCGAAAGAGCAGATCGATTCCCTGTACCGCCTGCTGCGGGATACGGGGTTCTGTATGGCCCTCGCGGATTCAGAGGGCTATGTATTGTATGTCGTTGGGGATTCCGATCTCGTGGAGCATTTCAAGCGGCGGCGCTGCATCCCCGGTTACCGTTGGACGGAGCGTGACATCGGGACATGCGCCATCGGCCTGTCGCTTGAGGAGCGCGTCCCCGTGTTCCTGCCCGGCGACCGGATGTACTCCGCGCAGGCCCGCAAGATCAGCAATGCGGGCGCACCGGTTTTTTCGCTGGATGGGGGCCGCGTGCTCGGCGCCATTTCCCTGAGCGGCGGTTCCGACATGATGCACATCCACACGCTCGGGCTTGTGCGGCAGGCGGCGGAAACCGTCACTTCGCAGCTGCGCGAACGCGAACGCATCCGCGAGCTGGCGATCAAGAACCAGTACATGCGCGCGCTGGTGGAATCCGATTCCCGCGGCATCGTCACCGTGGATCAGACCGGGCGCATCGTGGAGGCCAACAGCACGGCCCGCAAGCTGCTGAAGCTTTCGCCCGGCTGCGAGGGCAAGTCCTTTGAGGAGAGCGTGGGCGAGAGCTATAACATCACGGGATATCTCAAGGAAGGGAAGGGGTTCCGGGCACGCGAAATCCTTGCCCGGCGCAGCGGGACGACGCATTTCGCGTCCCTCGACCCTATCCGCATGAACAGCGGCGAACTGGTGGGCGGTTTGTTCACGGTCATGGAAAAGAAGGAAATGATGCGCATGGCGGTGGAGATGACCGGAGCGCACGCGCATTTCACCTTCGAGTCCATCCTCGGGGCGAGCGAGAGTCTGCGCTCGGCTCTGCACCTTGCCCACATCGCGGCTGGAAGCACGGCCCCGGTCCTGCTTTCCGGCGAGACGGGAACGGGCAAGGAGCTGTTCGCGCAGGCCATCCATAACGACGGCCCCCGCCGGAACCGGCCTTTTGTGGCGATCAACTGCGGGGCCATTCCCAAAGAGCTTTTGGAGAGCGAGCTGTTCGGCTATGAGGAAGGCGCGTTCACGGGAGCGCAGAAGGGCGGGCGGCCCGGCAAGTTCGAGCTTGCGGACACGGGCACGCTGTTCCTCGACGAAATCGGGGATATGCCTTTCGACATGCAGGTCAAGCTGCTGCGCGTGCTCCAGTCGGGAGAAATCCAGCGCGTGGGCGGTTTGCGCACCGTACCCGTGGACCTCCGCATCATCTCCGCGACCAACAAGGATCTCAAGGAGGCCATTGCGCAGCACCAGTTCCGGGCGGATCTCTATTACCGGATCAGCACCTTGAGCATCCTCGTGCCTCCGCTCCGCGAGCGCGCCGAAGATATCCTCCCGCTGGCGGAGCACTTCATCCATCGGCACGAGCTGCGCCTGAACCGGCATCCGGTCCCCTTGCCTCAGGAGACAGCGGAGGCGATCCTCCGCTACCCGTGGCCCGGCAATATCCGGCAGTTGGAGAGCGCCGTGGAGCGGGCGGTGCATCTGGCGGAAGGCGGCGCGTTGTTGCCCGAGCATTTTGGGATTGCGGATCTCATGGAGAACCGCAGGCCCGCCGCGCCCGCCCCGGCGCAGGCGACGCTTGAGGCCATCGAGCGGCAGGCCATCGCCGCCGCCCTCGTCCGTTTTGGCGGGAACATCAGTCAGACGGCCTTTGCCCTCGGCGTCAGCCGCCCCACGCTGTACCGGAAGATGAGCAAGTACGGTCTGGAAGAATAAACGCTGGAGAAACACTGGGGGGGGAGGGGAAACTTTTCTGAAGAAAGGGGGGGGAGCGCCTCCACGCTTCCCCTTCCCCAAACCCATCGGCGCGGAGCCCACCCCTCCATTTCCAAAGACTTTTATGCTTATCGAATCCTTGTTCACAGCATTCCCGAGAGCGGCGTACTCTCGAGAATGGAACATATTTCCCCAAACATCCCAGCTTAACCCGGCAATCCGAGCTTTTCCGAGGCCCCGCCACCGAGGGCCCGCTTGCGGGGGAATCAGCGGGCATGGGGAAAAGCGTTGTTCCAGTCTACCCGCAGGAGCTTGTTCTTTCGGACTCGCATCGGAACGAACTCCCTTCGTGCGGCCTCCCCACCAGTTGAAAGTCTTTGAAGAGGAGGGAGAGGGGTTTGGCATACGGAATACACCTTTTTTCGTGGAAAAGATATTAGTGCAC
>ENA-UENY01000309-UENY01000309.1-human-gut-metagenome-genome-assembly--contig:-NODE-309-length-34542-cov-9.627970_pt1 | contig 34542 bp, 35 predicted proteins | sample MGYA00242886_ERZ507888 | MGnify/ENA primary metagenome ERZ507888 (study PRJEB26167, sample SAMN06115543) | human gut metagenome | host: Homo sapiens | place: China:Chongqing | collected 2014-11-10... | reverse complement strand
GGAGTTACATTTTTCTCTTTACAATAGTTCATTGCATCATTCAGATTTCCTCCCCTCCCCACATCTGCATCCCTACCCTTTCATCCTAATAATAACCTCACCGCCGGGAACCATGCCCTTGAGCGCACCGAGCATCCCCTTGATGCCGCCGGAAAGCATCTGCGCCGTAAAGGGGTTAAGCCCCACGGACTGACCGTTGACGGTGACTTCAATGCTCCCGCGCGCGGCCACGCAATCGCCGGGCGTCTTCTCTCCAGCCACGATGCGCTGCGTCATGGCGGTACAGTCCGCTTCCCCGCAAGCTCCGCAATCCAGCGCGGGCAACAAAAAGCCCTTCTCAAGAACCAGATCGACCAGCGCATCCAGATCTTCGGCCGTGAACGACGGCAGCCCGGGGAGCTTGTTGTCCCCATACGTAGCGAGCGCCAGCTCGGGGCGCAGAGCCTTGCAGCCTTCCGGAAGCGCCGTCAAAAGTTCCGGGGTGGTCCGCAAACACAAGATACGCGGCAGCCAGCCGATGGTTTTGCCTCCTTCCACCAGCAGGATGTCCGCATCCAGCAGAGGGACCAAATCCCGGAGGAAGCACGGATGCCCCCAATGGATCATGGCTTCGCCCTTGCCGTCCTTCGTATTGCTCAACCCCACAATGGTCCGTTTCGGGCCCATCAAAAGCGCGGTATCCGTGTCCGGCTTGTCCAGTTCGTGATGGGTGTGTTTGGCAATGGCGACTTTGAGGCCTCGGGCTTCCAGACACTCGGAAAGCCGGGAAATGAGCGTCGTCTTGCCGGAATTACTGAACCCTATGATACTGATGGCTTGCATACGGATCTCCTGTGGTAAAATTTTTTGGTTCCCACGTGCCGGATACCAAGGGGTTGTCCGGGCGGGTACAAATTATGACACCCCGCCGCGGGGGAACGCTTTTTTGACTTTCCCGTAATACACTACAACTCTTGTCAAAAACAGAAAAAACGATTTTTACGCGATGTTGGCACGCACATTGCTATAGATAAAGTAATTCCTTTCTTCTTTCTTCATCACTTTCTTCCTCCCATAACGGCCCGCTTTACGCGGGCTGTTCTGGTTTCAGAGACCGGGCTTGACTCCGAGGACGCGAAACCGTAACCAGTCCCCACATCACTACACGCAGGCCGCACGCCTGTCTTATCCCGGAGGAACCCCATGTCCCTGTGTCCCTGCGGCTCCGGCCGCCCCTACGAAGAATGCTGCGAAACCTATATCGAAGGCCGCGAAACCGCCCCCACCGCCGAAGCGCTCATGCGTTCGCGCTATGCCGCCCACACCCTCGGCAAGTATGATTACCTCAACGAAACGGTGCATCCGAGCATCCGTGACGAGGCCGATCATGAAGACATGAAGAAATGGTCGGAAGCCGTGGAGTGGGAAGGCCTTGAAATTTTCTCCACCAAGGACGGCGCCGAAACCGACGAGACCGGTGAAGTATCCTTTGAAGCACGCTATTCTGTCAACGGTATGCCCCAGTCCCTGCGTGAGGACGCTTTCTTCCGCCGTGAAGACGGCCGCTGGTACTACGTGGACGGCAATGTCCACGGCCAGGACCCGTACCGCCGCGAAACGCCCAAAGTCGGACGTAACGAGCCTTGCCCCTGCGGCAGCGGCAAGAAGTACAAGAAATGTTGCGGCAAATAGACCCAACCGTCAACGCATGATATGAAAAAAGGGAACTTCGGTTCCCTTTTTTTGTACACCCTCTCTGGCGTTACAGCATCGACGTCCGCAAGGCCGCTGGTTCGGCATCGTTCATATTCGTAGAATGCCCGGCCATCTGCTCGGCTCCGGGGGTCTCCGCCGCCTTCGGCCTCGGGGCCATCGGCTGGCGGACTTCATGCACGTCGCCGGGCTGGAACAACTGCTGCGGCGCTTCCCGCTCCGCTTGGGTGCCCTGCGGGGGAACCGGCTGATGCGGGTTCTCCTGAATCGCGGGGGCGGCCACGTTGACACCTTCGGGCAGGGCATCTTGGCGCAAGGCCGCAAGGTACTCGGAAACCGTCACAAACTGGCAGCCGTCCGCAATGAGGCGATCAAGAATTTCAGGCAGGGCTTCTATGGTCTGCTCATGCGTATCGTGGAACAGGAAAACGCCGCGCAGCTTCTGGCCGCTGATGAGCGTCTTCATATTTTCGATGCTCGCCCGCTTGGACCAGTCCATGCTGTCGATGGACCACAGCATGATGTCCGCCCCCTCGGCCTTGGCTATCGCCACAGTGTTGGCGTCAAAATTTCCGTACGGCGGCCGGATGTAGCGCGAATGCACGCCGAGTTTCCGCAATAATTCCTGAACACTCAGGATTTCGCTCCGTTGCGCGTCAACGGAAAGGTGGCGGAGCGACTTGTGCGAATAGGTGTGGTTGCCGATTTCGTGCCCTTCCTGCTGAAGGCGTACAATGAGCTCGGGGTGGTATTTGACCTGTTTGCCCACAACAAAAAACGTGGCATGAATACCCCGCTCCCGCAGGATCTCCATCAGGCGTTCCGTGTGGCTGCTCGGGCCGTCGTCAAACGTCAACGCGCAAAGATTGCTCCCCTTGCTCATTTTCAAGATGGCGCGGCCGTCCACCACCGTCCCCGCGCCATCAGCGGAAGCGTTTCCGGGGAACAACGAGACCCCTGCGCACAGCAGCGCGGACGCACAGACACGAATCAATCGGGCGAGAATCATGACGCGGCCTCTAAAAAACGGCAAGCACGGCTTGTCAAAAAAGTTATACGCAAGATGCGGGGCAAGCTCTAGCACGGAGGCGCTTCCCCCGCAAGGCTTCATCATACAGGCTTCAAAAGAAAAGCACAGTCCCTGATTTCACTCAGGGAAAGAATATCTTCATCCTTTATCTTCGCGCCAAACATGCCGTTTCCACAAAGCACGTTTGCGTCTCCCGGCTGCCCGTCCCTCCCAACGCGCCAACGGCCAGCCGCCCTACGGATTCCCCTGCCTCAAAAACCTTTCCGCAAAGGGCTAGAGCCTTCTCCCCAAAAAAGGAGGCCGCGCAAACGGAATCCCGCCGCACAGCCCCCTTTCAGCCTCATGCCTATAAGGACGCTCCATAAACAGGAGCCTTCATCTCTTTTCTTTATTGTTTGCCTTCGATCTTCGCCCACGAATCCTTGAGCGTCACAGTCCTGTTGAAGACAGGCGCACCGGGCTTGCTGTCCGGATCGACACAGAAATACCCGAGGCGCTCGAACTGCACGCGGGACCCGGCGGGGAATTCCGCCAGAGCGGGTTCGACCTGCGCGGTCACGACACGCATGGAGTCGGGGTTCAGCAGATCCGTGAACTCCACGCCTTCGGGCGTATTGCCGGGCGTCGGGGACGTAAACAAGTGCTCGTACAGGCGCACTTCGGCGGATACGGCGTGGGGCACGGAAACCCAATGGATGGTGCCCTTGATCTTGCGTCCGTCGGGCGTGGCCCCGCCCTTCGATTCCGGATCATAGGTACAGCGAAGCTCCACGATGTTGCCGTCCGCGTCTTTGATCACGTCCTTGCACGTGACATAGTAGGCATAACGCAGGCGGACTTCCGAACCGGGGAAGAGGCGGTGGAACTTCTTCGGCGGATCTTCGCGGAAGTCGTCCCGCTCGATATAAAGCTCACGGCTGAACGGCACCTTGCGGCTGCCTTCCACGCTGCCGTCCTGACTGAAAGGCATGTCGAACCATTCCACCTGCCCTTCAGGATAGTTCTCGATGACGACCTTGATCGGATCGAGTACGGCCATCGTGCGCGGCGCGATCGCGTTCAGGTGCTCGCGCACGCAGAACTCGAGCAGGCTGTATTCAACCAGATTTTCCGCGCGGGCCACACCGATGCGCGAGCAGAAGTCACGGATGGCTTCCGGGGTGTATCCCCGGCGTCGCATCCCGCAAATGGTGGGCATACGGGGATCGTCCCAGCCGCGCACGAACCCGCCCTTCACGAGCTGGATGAGCTTGCGCTTGGACAGCACGGTGTAGGTCAGGCCAAGGCGGGCGAACTCGATCTGCTGCGGGTGGTACACGTTCAGCGCGTCGAGCACCCAGTCGTACAGCTCGCGGTTGTTGACGAACTCCAGCGTGCAGATGGAGTGCGTAATGCCTTCCAGCGAGTCGGACAGGCAGTGTGTAAAGTCGTACATGGGATAGACGCACCACTTGTCGCCGGTCCGGTGGTGTTCGGCATGGCGGATGCGGTACAGCGTGGGGTCACGCATGACCACGTTGGGAGAGGCCATGTCGATCTTGGCGCGGAGCACATGCTCCCCGTCGGCGAACTCGCCGCCGCGCATCCGGTGGAACAGATCGAGGTTTTCCTCGATGGAACGGTTCCGGTATGGGCTTTCCGTGCCCGGCTGCGTCAGCGTGCCCCGGCTGGCGCGGATTTCCTCGGCGCTCTGGCTGTCCACATACGCCTTGCCGTCACGGATGAGCTGCTCGGCGAATGCATACAATTGATCGAAGTAGTTGGAAGCGTAATATTCCCGATCGTCCCATTCGCCGCCGAGCCAGTGCACGTCTTCACGGATGGAATCCACGTATTCGGTATCTTCCTTCACCGGATTGGTATCGTCGAAGCGCAGGTTGCACAGCCCGCCGTACTCTTGCGCCAACCCGAAGTTGATGCAGATGGACTTCGCGTGGCCGATGTGCAGATAGCCGTTCGGCTCAGGAGGGAACCGGGTGTGGACTTTCTTGCCGAAGCGCCCGGAGGCGTTGTCCTGATTGATGCGGACGTGCAGAAAATCCAGTCCGACGCTGTTTTCCGGTGTGGAGGAAGCCGTTTCCGTGGAGGAAGCATCCATGTTCATGAACAATCCTTTGCTGCCGCCTTCAGAGGGCGGCTGGCGTTTATGAAACCGCGAGGTTCCGTTTGAGAGCTAGTTTTTCGGGGGTACGATGCCGGGGGCTTCGCCCTGCTGCGCCGGGGGCTGGATCATGGGCATACCGCCCTTTTCGGCTCCGGCGGGAGGCATGGCTTTGCCGCCCATGCCCGCTGGCATACCCATTCCGGCGGGAGGCATTCCCTTCTGGCCGCCCATATGGGATTTCATGAAGTTGTCCCATTCGCTGCGGCAGATGCCGCCGCTCTTGTCGGCGTCGATCGTGTCGAAGGCGGGGCGCTTCATGCCTGGGACGGCAGCCTGGAACTCTTCCCAATCCACCTGTCCGTTGCCGTCCTTATCCATCTGTTCAAAACGATCGGGGGCGGCATACGCGGGCGCGGCACACAGGGTCAGCGCCGCCAGAAAAAGCAATTTTTTCATAGTGGTCTCCTCAGGATTCTCTCCTGACGGGTTAATGGCATGTTTTCACAGTGTAACCACTCTCCTTCCGGGGCGCAAGCACGGGAGAGGGAGGAAAAGCTGGAAGAATCGGGGGAGGGGAGAGGGAAATTTTCTGAAGAAAGTTTCCCTCTCCGCTCCCCCGTACCCCCTCCTCTCTCCTTTCAAAGACTTTCGACCTTATCGAATCCCTCTTGTCAGCTTTCCCGGTACATTCAAGCCAAAAGGAAAAAAGGACTTCAAATGCAAAGCCCCCCTTCCGAAAAACCGGCAGCCTTTGACCTGAATTGTGTCCTTGGAGGTTCCCATACTCCAAAGACAATCCGCGCCGGAAAAGACTCCGAACAGGGATTCGATAAACACGAAAGTCTTTGAAGAAGAGGGGGTGGGGTTTGGAGAGGGGGAGGAGAAACTTTCTGCAGAAAGTTTCTCCTCCCCCTCCCCAATGCCTCTCTGTCCTCAAATATCTTCGTTAGCGCTTCGCGTAGGCTTTGGGCCCTTCCATATAATAGTCACCGCCCTCGACATCGCCCACGACGATGACGGGGAAGTCCACGACCTCCATCGCCGCCAGCGCTTCCGGGCCGAGCTCGGCATAGGCCAGCACCGTATACGAACGGATGCAGCGGGACAGCAGCGCCCCGGCGCCGCCGGTAGCCGCGAAATAGACCGTCCCGTAACGCTGCATGGCGTCCTTGACCGCCTGCGAACGGTTGCCTTTGCCGATCATGCCGGAAAGCCCCTTTTCCATCAGGCGCGGCGCGTAGGCGTCCATACGGCCTGAGGTCGTCGGCCCGGCGGAACCGATGGCCTGCCCCGGCTTGGCCGGAGAGGGCCCCACATAATAAACAATCTGATCGCGCAGATCCACGGGCAGGGGCTCTCCCCTGTCCAGCGTCTCCACCATGCGCTTGTGGGCGGCGTCGCGGGCCGCGTAAATGGTCCCCGAAATGAGGACTCTGTCACCGATATGCAGTGAACGCACCTTGTCTTGAGTAAGGGGCGTCGTCAAACGGATGGGTTCGGACACGGAAATCTCCTGTTTGCCCCCGCGCCTGAGGCGGGGACTGGAAGTGATTACAGTTCCGCCTCGGCGTGGCGCGCAGCGTGGCAATTGATGTTCACCGCCACCGGGAGGCTGGCGATGTGCGTGGCGCAAAACTCCACGTTGACCTTGAAAGCCGTGGTCGTCCCGCCGAGCCCCTGCGGGCCCGTCCCGAGATCGTTCAGGAGGCCGAGGAGCTCTTCCTCAAAGGCCGCATACCGGGGATCGGGGTTGCGGGTGTCCACGTCGCGCATGGCGGCGCGTTTGGCGCACAGGCCCGCCAGCTCAAGCGTACCGCCGATGCCCACGCCGACCACCATCGGAGGACAGGGGCTCGAACCGGCGGCCTTCACCGTATCCACCACAAATTTCTTCACGCCTTCAATGCCGTCAGCGGGGACGAGCATCTTGAGGGCGCTCTTGTTTTCACTGCCCGCCCCTTTGGGCGCCAGCTTCAGGCGGATGCGATCGCCGGGCACAAGGCGCACATGCAGCACGGCGGGCGTGTTGTCCCCGGTGTTCTTGCGCTCGAACAGCGGCTCGGCCACGGAGGATTTCCGCAGATAGCCTTCCGTATACCCTTTGGCGATCCCGGCGTTGACGGCCTCTTCAAACGAACCGCCCACGACATGCACATCCTGCCCGACTTCGGCGAACACGACGGCAAGGCCGGTATCCTGACAAATAGGCGTGTTCTCCGAAGCCGCGATGTCGGCGTTCAGCAAAAGCTGACGCAACACATCCTTGCCGGAAGGCGAGGCCTCCCGTTCCACGGACGACTCAATGGCCCGGTACATCACATCCGGCAAGCGGCAGCAGGCGGCGACGGCCAGCTCCGCGACGGTATCCGTTATGGCTGAAACATGAATTTCGCGCACGGCACTCTCCTCAAGCATAAAGACGTAACAAAACGAACCGCCTCGGACACGACACGGCGGGGGAATTCCCGCCTTGTTTGGGTTCTCACTGTTATCATGCGACTGTGCGGCGCACAAGCGCCGCCGAAAGAATAAAGATCAAACATTCTCCCCGGAACGGCGCGCTTTGCGATCTTGCCGTATGCTGGCTAAACGGGTATGATTCTTCGGTTGAGACAAAAACGGCGCCCGAGAAAGCGCTGATAGCAACCATAACCATCAGGATAGGCCCCATGAGCAACCATTTTGAAGGACTTGGCAAAACCTGGCTGACCCTTTTGAACGATCCCGAGAAGGAAGTTCCCGCCGTCGTCATGCAGGTGATGAAGGAAGGAAAGACCCGTGATTGTTGGCAGCGCAAGGACTCCAAGGAAGAAACCATGGTGCTGGCCTGGCCGGTAGAAACAGGATTCCGCGCGGGCGTCACCGTCCACGGGAACGCGGGCGATCAGCTCCGTCCCGTGTCGACCTATCCCCTGCTGGAAGGCGCGCCCAACGACATGACCGTGAACGAGACGTATCTCTGGCAAAACGAAACCGAAGGCGAAGTGTCCGCCACCTGCAACGAAGGCGCCAACCCGCTCTGGTTCTACTCGCCGTTTCTGTTCCGCGACCGTGAAAATCTCACCCCCGGCGTCCGCCATACCTTCCTTATCGCCGGGCTCGCCTACGGCCTGCGCCGCGCCCTCCTCGACGAAATGACCATCACCGAAGGTGTGGAATACGAGCGTTACGTGGCGGAATGGCTGGCCCAAAATCCGGGCAAGACCCGCCTCGACGTGCCGCAGCTCACCGTGGATCTCAGGGGCGCCCGCATCGTCGTCCCCGGCGATGTCGCCAGCGAATATCAGATCCGCGTCCCGGTCACGTCCGTAGAAGAAATGCACATCCAGAACGAAAAAATTTATATGCTGATCGTGGAGTTCGGCCTCAATACCCCGAACCCGCTCCGCTTCCCCCTCTACGCTCCCGAGCGCGTCTGCAAGATCGTCCCGCAAGCCGGGGATGAAATCGACGCCATCATCTGGCTTCAGGGCCGTATCATCGACTAGATCCCCAGCTGCCTGAGGCGGGCATTTCCCGGCCTCGGGCAGCGGTGCCCCTCCTCCGGAACGACGCAGAAAGGAGCCCCGCCGTGTCCATGCACGAAATCGAAGACTATATCGAAGAGGCCATACGGATCGTATCCCGTTCCGATATGCCCGTTTCCGAAAAGCGGAGCATGATTTATTCGCTGCTCAGGCTGGAGGAGTACGGCGATTGCGGGTTCACCAACCTGCGGACGCTGAAAGAGATGATGGACTGCCAATACACCTTCGTCTTCGACAAGACGGAGATGTATGACTATGAGGCGAATCGGGGCTATTACGACGACCTTTCCAAGAAAGGCGGCTGTTCACAGGGCGCTCCCTATACGCTCGTCGCCCGTGATGCCGTGACCAACGAATGGGTAAAGCACGGCGACAAGGTTTGCATCGACAGCGGCTCCGACGCGTGGCGGGGCATGGTGGCCGCCGGGGCCATTGCCGGAGAGGGCGCGGCCCCCGTGGAACGGCTGGAAAATCTGGACGTGCTGCGAAAGGTGAAGAAGCTTTGGGGCCCGATGGACGACTACTTCATGCAGGCGCACGGCGGCCTCTTCCTCCTTTCCGGAGCCATTGACGATTTGCCGGAAGAGGAATTCCCCGAACACTTCGGCATGACCAAACAGGACTTTGAGGACGAATACGGCGACTAGCCGTTCTCCGTTTTCAGAACGGACCGCCACCGGACGGCCCAGTACAGCGACTTTTTGAAAGGAAACAGACAATGCGCAGCCAAAAAATGACCTTCGGTCTTGAAAAGGCCCCCCATCGCTCCCTGCTCTACGCGCTCGGCCTGACCCGCGAAGAGATGAAACGCCCGCTCATCGGCGTGGTGAACGCCGCCAACGAAGTGGTCCCCGGCCACCTGCATCTCGGCAAAATCGCCGAGGCCGTCAAGGCGGGCATCCGCATGGCGGGCGGCACGCCTATGGAGTTCCCGGCCATCGCCGTGTGCGACGGCCTGGCCATGAATCATGAAGGTATGCGCTTCTCCCTGACCTCGCGGGAAGTCATCACCGACTCCATCGAAATCATGGCTACGGCACATCCTTTCGACGCGCTGGTGTTCATCCCCAACTGCGACAAGATCGTCCCCGGTATGCTCATGGCCATGATGCGCCTGAACCTGCCCTCCATCATCATGAGCGGCGGCCCCATGCTGGCGGGACGGAACAACACCGACCTCATCAGCGTGTTTGAAGGCGTCGGCGCGGTCCGTAACGGCACCATGACCGAAGAAGAGCTGGAAGACCTGACCGAAAACGCCTGTCCCGGCTGCGGTTCCTGTTCCGGCATGTACACCGCCAACACCATGAACTGCCTGTGCGAAGCCATGGGCGTGGCCCTGCCCGGCAACGGCACGACGCCCGCCGTGTCCGCCGCCCGTATCCGCCTTGCCAAACAGGCGGGTATGCAGGTCATGGAACTTCTCGAAAAGAACATCCGCCCCCGCGACATCGTGACCGAACAATCCGTCCACAACGCTGTGGCGGCGGACATGGCTCTCGGCGGATCCACCAACACGACCCTCCACCTGCCCGCCGTATTCGGGGAAGCCGAACTGAGCCTGTCTCTGGACATCTTCGACGACATCAGCCGCAAGACGCCCAATATCTGTAAGCTTTCTCCCGCCGGGACGCAGCACATCGAAGACCTGCACCGCGCGGGCGGCATCCCCGCCGTCATGGGAGCCCTGCTCGACAAGGGCCTCGTGCACGGCGAGGCGCTCACCGTCACCGGTAAGACGGTGGCTGAAAATATCAAGGAACTCAAGGCCCACATCATTGACCCCGACGTCATCCGTATCGACAAGCCCTACGCCAAGGAAGGCGGCATCGCCATCCTGCGCGGCAACCTCGCGCCCGACGGCGCCGTGGTGAAGCAGTCCGCCGTGGCTCCCGAAATGATGGTCCGCGACGTGACCGCCCGCGTGTTCAACAGCGAGGAAGAAGGCGTGGAAGCCATCCTCGGCGGCAAGATCAAAAAGGGCGACGTGGTGGTCATCCGGTATGAAGGCCCCCGCGGCGGCCCGGGTATGCGCGAAATGCTGACCCCGACGTCAGCCATCGTGGGCATGGGCCTCGGCGCGGATGTGGCGCTCATCACGGACGGCCGTTTTAGCGGCGGCAGCCGGGGTGCGGCCATCGGCCACGTATCCCCCGAAGCGGCGGACGGCGGGCTCATCGGGCTCGTGCAGGACGGCGACACCATCCATATCGACATCCCCGGCCGTAAGCTGGAACTGGTCGTCCCCGAAGCGGAAATCGAAGAACGCCGCAAACACTTCGTCCCCGTGGAAAAGGATGTAAAATCCCCGTTCTTGCGCCGTTACGCCAAGCTGGTGACCTCCGCATCCACCGGCGGTGCATACAGGAAGATCTAAAGCTGTCTCCGAGCGGCTACCATTTACAAGCCATCCCCCAGCCTCCTTCATTCGGGAGGCTGGGGGAATTCTTTTAGGCTTCTGGCATTTTTCTGGCCCCTACGTGGAGAATAGGGTTCGGGGGAGCCTCAAGCCTACTCTTTCGCTCCTTTGCACCTTAAGAAACCATCTCTTGCCGATTGGAGGAAATACGGGACTGGTGAGCTCATATGGTAACCGTTTTGTACCGTTCACTCCCCATTTACCAGAATGGGGCCGTTGGGGACCGAGAGTTTTCCTCTTATCAAAGGTTTTTTTGTTAAATTTTTATAAAATAAATACAGCATCTTAACTATACGTTTCAACTTTTTTTCATTTTCCCCTTTTTTCTCGTTGACAGCGGTGGATGATTTTTATAAATAGTTCTGGCTGTGCAGCTGCGGCGAGCAGAAAAGCACGGTAAACGTCCCCATCGTCTAGCCGGCCCAGGACAGCGGCCTTTCACGCCGTCGACAGGGGTTCAAATCCCCTTGGGGACGCCAAATGATTCCCACAGGTTACGCTCCAGTAGCCTTGAAATTGCCCGGTTCTGTGTACCGGGACTGTGTACCGGCTCTCCTGATTACCAAATCGGGAGAGCCTTTTTTCATATCCGCAAAGTCGAGCACTTTTGCGGGGCCTCTTCCTTCCATTACCGCCAGCACCTTTTGCTCATGCTCCGCCTCGTAGCCAAGGCTCCGCAGATAGCGGGCCGTGGTGTTCGGGTTCGTATGCCTGAGCTGGCGCTGCACTACGCTGAGTTCCGTGCCTTCGTTGAACAATATGCTGGCGTGAAGGTGCCGGATGGCATGAAAGCCAAACGGTTTCACCTTGGCGCGTTTGCATACCGTGTCCATGAAATGCCCCCTGGCCCGGTACGCTTCGCCGGGGTTGTGCCAGGGGCTTGGGGAGTCATCAAGGCAGGTGAACACCCAGGCCGTCTTGTAGGGCCGCGCTTCGTGCCAGTGCAGCAACGCTTCCCGCAAGGGAGCCGCCAGGGGCACCCAATCGTGACGCATTGACCTGTCGCTGGTCTTGCACGTTCCGAGGCGTACCCGGTTCCGCGTGAAGTCGATATCTTCCCATTCAAGCCGGAAGATTTCGCTACGCCGCGCTCCCAGGTAGAAGAAAGCCAGCAACATGGCTTTGTCCTGGGCTTCCGCAACGGTCACCACCTTCCAAAAGTCTTCCTCGCTCGGAACATAGCGGGGTTTACGCTGCTCCTTGAAGCGTGGAATCGAAAGAAATGGATTGGGCGTTGTCGGAAAGCCGTCCATGTAGCGTCTTCCCCATTCCCATGCCGCCGCAAGGTTCTTGCGATCCTTATTGGCGGAAAAGCCGGAACGGGTATCGTTCTGCTTTTGCAAGTACCTCATGACCATATCCGGCGTGATTGCCTCCAGTTGGGTGGCTTTGGTGTGGGAGATGAACATTTTGAACACGCGCACTTTTTCTTTGAACGTCTGCTTCGTGAACTGCTGCTCGGTATAGGCGCTGTATCTATTCGCCCATTCCGTAACAGTCGGCGTAGCCGTAGGGGTCACTGCCGTCTGCTGCGTCAGCATGTGCTCTCTTGTTTCCCTTTCCCACTTGGCGGCGTCCCGCTTCCCTTCCAATCCGTTGGGGAACAGTTTGGTGGCAACGACTTTCCCGTCGATTTTCACCACCGCCCGCCACTGCACACCCGCCTTTGTTGGGTATCGTGTTGGCATCCAGTATTTCCCTTATGCGATTTTCAAAGAACCGTAGGCGTCCTGGTGCAACCCACACGCCACCGTACAATTCAGGATATTTCGTAATTGTTCGGCGGTCAACCCCCAAGAGTTCCGCAACCTGCGAAACAGTCATAGGTGCGCCATATTCCTGTTGTAATTCTTTGAGTCCCATAGGTTGCTACTTCTGTTTTGCAGGCATTGTCGCAAACATTACCATAGGAATTTCCTATGGTAATGGGCAAAAAAATTCACTCATCCACTGGAGTGCAACAGCCTTCTTTCAAACGGTTCACCGCCAGAAAGGTATTCACCGATTCCTGCACGGACATTGCCGCCGCCGTCAGGGCTTCGCGTGGTGCCGTTGCCCGGCTTGGCGCTTTGGAAACACGGCTTTCGCAAATATCCAGCGTCAAATCAACCAGCTCCCGCGCCTTTTCCTCATATTGCCGCAACGCGCTATCCTCATGCCGCTCCATACGCATCCTCCATACTTATTTGATTCTTTTCTTGATCTCTTTTTCCGCTTCCCTTTTGGCAATGGACAAAAGATACCCCAGATCATCCCCCAGGGCTGCGGCCATGCGGCTTGCATCGGCAATGGTGACGCTTTGCGGCTTGCCCGTGTGGTAGGTTTTACTGCGAATCTGCGCCCACTTGGTTGCCGCCGCGTTGGTGGACAGTTCGGGCCACACCCTTACGGCGAACTGGCCTTTCTTGTAGCCGTCCTCTTCCATACGCATGGCGACAATATCAACAAACTTGCGTTCCAAGAGTTGCGAAAAATCTTCTCCCGCCATGCTCCCTCCAATCAGCGACAACTTTTTCTAAAAATTTCTCTACCCGGAAAATCTTTCCTTGTCTATAGGAATGTTCGTAGCTATTTTACGATAAATCCTTATGAACAAGGAATGGTGAAATACCGTGAATGACAGCATTAATTTACTTTTATGCCATGTTGGATCGCATGAAAAGGTCGCTTTTTTACTGGGATATTCCGATAGACAGTATAGGAATATCCGAAGAAAAATTCGACGCGGGGAAGAACTGCCGCTCCGCATTGCAAACTTGATCACCGTGAAACTTAAAGAAATTCAGCAGAATGCCGGAGTGAACCATGCCCGGTAAGTACCTGCGTCATAGCATGGCAAAAGTGGAATTTCTTGGATGTTTGGAAAAAGTCGAGTCCATGCTGGCCCAGGGGTTCAGCAAGCGGATCATCTACGAACGGCTTCTGGAAGAAAAGCGCCTTTCGATGGCCTATGTCACATTTTGCAAGCTCTCGGCCAAAATCGCAAAGCCTTCTCTCCCTCTACCGTTCCGGTCAAATGACCCTCCCACGCCCCTGAAGGCGGCAACTCCGCCACCGCTGGCGCGGCAGGATGCCCGCTCTGGCCCCCGGATCGTCAATGCCGCCAAAGAACCGTTTCCCGACCCTCGCAAGATGAATCTGGAAGACGGCATTTAACCCTACAGGAGTCTCTACGATGGCAACAGTGCATTTCATTCAACAGGGGAAAGGCGGCGTGGGCAAATCCATGATCGCATCGATTCTGTATCAGGTATTGCGGCTGCTTGGTAAGCAGGTCGCCGCCTTTGACACTGACCCGGTAAACGCCACGCTGGCGGGGTTCAAAGAATTTGAGGTGACGTGCCTTGATATTCTGAAAAACGGCGACATTGACCCTCGCCAGTTTGACACGCTGATCGACGCGATCATGGAGCAAGGCCCGGAAACCCACGTCATTGTTGACAACGGCGCGTCTTCTTTCCTCGCGCTCAACAGCTATATCAAGGAAAACAGCATCATCGGCATGTTGGAAGAAGCCGGGCATTCCATTTTTTTCCATTCGGTCATCACGGGCGGGCAGGCCATTGGGGATACGGTTCTTGGGCTGCGCTCCCTGGCTCTCGGCTTTCCGGCAACGCCCATTGTGGTCTGGCTGAATCCCTATTTCGGGGAAATCGTCATGGACGGTCGGCTCTTTGAAGAGTTCAAGGTCTATCAGGAGTTTGCCGCGCAATTCCATGCCATTATCACCATCCCCCAGGGCAACAAGGCCACCATCGGCAAAGACCTTGAAACCCTGTTCGCCAAGCGCCAGAGCTTTGAAACCGCGATCAACTCCGGCCAGTCCATAGTCGTGCGTTCGCGTCTACAGCGCTACCGGAACGAACTGGTGGAAGCCGTGAACAACGCGGCTATCGCGTAAGGGGGAAGTCATGTCGCAAGAGATTTCTGCTGACGCTCCCACTCCCCTTGAAACAGAATTGGGCAACGCGCCGGGCGTGGGCCTCACGCTGGAGCAAATCCGCTCCGTGGTGTCCAAAGCTCATGACGTGATGCTGCCCAAAGACGACGCCACGTTGATGATAGCGACAATCCTCAACGCCTATCTGACGGAAGTGGACAAGCTCCATACCCGGCATGAAAAGGGGCTGACCCGGCTTATGGCTGACAAAACGGACGAGTACCTTTCCGGCGTACAAGCGGCGGTGAGCCAGCTTTCCGCAAGCCTGTCCTCTGCTTCGGTTGAAGGCATACGCAGGGTTTTTGACGATCACGCGGCCCGGCTTTCCACCTTCAAGAGCAATGTGTACCTTGCCGCCGTCATTGTTGGCATGTCCGCGCTGCTCAATGTGGCGGTCTTCATCCTGGGCGGGCTGCGCTGATGCTGCGGGCCTGCGACGACCCCCGGCTGCTGGCCGGGCTGCGCCATTCCTGCGGGCCTGTCTTCATGGACGCGCTGGAAAATCCGGAAGTCATAGAAATCATGCTCAACCCGGACGGTACGTTGTGGATTGAAAAGTACGGGCAAGACCATGAATGTGTCGGCACTATCCCGCCCGCCCAAAGCCGCTTGATCCTTTCCCAGGTGGCAAGCGGCCTGAATCTGACGGTGAATGAGCGCAGCCCCATAGTGGAAGGCGAATTTCCCCTGGACGGTTCCCGCTTTGAAGGCACGTTCCCGCCCATTGTCGGCCCTGGGCCTTCGTTCTCGCTCCGCAAAAAGGCCAGCCGGGTATTCACCCTTCAAGAATATTTGGCCTCCGGCTCCATCACGGCGCGGGTGATTGAGATCATCCATGACGCCGTGCTGCGGCGCTGGAATATCGTGGTGGTCGGCGGAACCTCCAGCGGCAAAACCACCTTCGTCAACGCGGTTATTGATGCGGTTTCCACGCTCACGCCCACGCACCGCCTGATCATCATAGAGGATACGGCGGAACTTCAGTCCAAAAGCCCCAACGCCGTGTTTTTCCGCACCTCGGTCATTGCGGACGTGGATATGCGCAAACTGGCGAAGGTCAGTATGCGCTACGCACCCAAGCGTATTCTGATTGGCGAAGTGCGGGACGCCGCCGCTCTGGAACTTTTGAAGCTGTGGAACACGGGGCATCCGGGCGGGATTGGCACATTTCACGCGGACAGCGCGGAAGAAGCCCTTCCCCGGCTGGAAGAACTGGTAGAGGAAGCGGGCCTTGGCCCCAAGCAGAAATTGATAGGCCGGGCGGTTGATCTGGTGGTGTTCATGGAAAAGACCCCGGACAATCGGCGGCAAATATCCAACATTCTGCGTGTGGACGGCTTTGACCCGAAAACGGAAACGTACAAAACGGAGTATCTCTACAAGGTGGAACAAAGCGCATGAGCACTGAACAGGCGCACGGCCCCGGCAATCTTCGCTGCGGGAAGTGCAACAAACTTCTGGCAAAGGGCCACATTGAAGCTGGAGAAATCGAGCTTTTCTGTCCTCGCTGTAAAAGCAGAATCGTCCTGCGGGCTGTAAGCCCCAACCTCGCGCTGCATGACAGCCTCCATAATGGAGAGCGTTATGTACGCGAAACCCCTTCTGTCCGCTCGTAAAGCCTCTTTCTCCCGCCTTGCCGTTTTTGGCTTTCTGGCTGCCTGCCTTTGCTTCCCCGACATTGCCGCCGCATCGGGCGGCATCACGGAATTTTCCAGCCCCCTGGAACGGGTGGTAAACACCATTACCGGGCCTGCGGGCAAATGGATTTCCATTGTGGCAATGGCGCTGTGCGGTGTCATTTTTATCATGAACAAGGATGATATTTCGGGCGGTTTCAAGCTGCTGCTGTCCGTGGTTTTCGGCATTTCCTTCATCGCGTTTGCAGCCAGCATCGTCAACAGCGTCTTTTCCTTCTCCGGGGCGGTCATATGAGTCGCCCGCTCCCCATTCACCAATCCTTGCACCGCCATGCCCATATCCTCGGCGCAGAACGGGAACTGGTTATGACCAGCGCCCTGATCGCGTTGCTGGTGGGCGTGGGCGGGCTGACGGCGGTTTCCATCGCGTCCGCAGTGGGCTTCTGGGTCGCTGCGGTGTTCGCACTCCGGCGCATGGCAAAGGCTGACCCGATCATGAGCCGGGTCTGGCTGCGGCATATCAAGCAACAGGAGTTTTACCCGGCAAAGGCAAGCCGCTGGCGGGCTGTAGGGGGTTTCAAATGCTGAAACTCAAAGACTACCGCTCCAGGGCCAAAGGCTTGCCGGACTTGCTCCCCTATGCCGCGCTGATCGCGCCGGGCGTCATCCTTAACAAAGACGGTTCGCTGCTGGCTGCCTGGGAAATTCGGGGGCAGGATACCGCCAGTTCCACGCCTGACGAACTGGCCTTTGTGTCCGCACAGTTCAATAACGCGATCCGGCTGCTCGGCACGGGCTGGATGCTGCATGTGGATTCCATCCGCAGCAGTCACCGGGCCTACCCCGCGCCGGAGAAAGGGCATTTCCCCGATCCGGTGACACAGCTCATTGACGATGAACGCCGAGCCTTTTTCAGTGCCACGGATGGTAAAGGGCGCTGTTTCAGTACCAGCACCGTGTTTTCCGTTACCTACAAACCCAACTTTGAGGCGGCAAGGCTGACAGGAAGGGTGCAACCGGGGATTGCTACAGGCTCCGTGCTGGAAAAAGCCCTGGGGCAGTTCCAGAATACCCTGGAAGAGCTGGAAGACGCGCTTTCCTCGGTGCTGCACATGCAACGGCTTTCAGAATATGAGGCATGTGCTGATGACGGCGAAACCTATACGCAGTCTGATCTTTTATCGCACATCCAGCATTGCGTTTCCGGCGATCTGCACCCACTGCGCGTGCCGAAAAGGCCCATGTATCTGGATCACCTTCTTGCCAGCAATGATCTGGTGGGGGGCATCATCCCCCGCCTCGGCGGGAAACACCTTGCGTTGCTTTCCATTGACGGGCTGCCGCAAGAATCCTTCCCGGCCATGTTCGCGGATTTGGAATCTCTCCCTTTGGAGTACCGTTTCTCCACGCGCTTTATCTGCCTTGACCAGTACGATGCCACCAAGGAAATAGACTCCTACCGCAAGGGCTGGCGGCAACAGGTGTACCGTTTCCTTGACCAGTTCTTCAACAATCCCAACGCCCGCGCCAACCGTGACGCGCTGCTCATGGCCGAAGACGCGGAAACCGCCCTGACCGAAGTGCAGGGCGGTTATGTGGGCGCTGGCTACCTGACCTCCTGCATTGTGTTGATGCACGAAAATCAGGAACACTTGCAGGATTGGGCGCGGGAGCTGCGCCGGAACATCCAGACCCTTGGTTTTGGCTGTCGGATTGAAAATATCAACGCCCTTGAAGCGTGGCTCGGAACGCATCCGGGCAACGGATACGCCAATCTGCGGCGGCCTATGGTCAATACCCTGAACCTGGCTGACCTGTCGCCACTGGCTTCGGTTTGGACGGGTTCGCCCGTCTGCCCCTGTCCGTTCTACCCGCCCAACTCCCGGCCCCTGGCCGTGCTGACCACGGATAAGTCCACGCCGTTCTGGTTCAATATCCATGTGGGCGATCTCGGCCACACCTTGATTTTCGGGCCTACCGGCGCGGGCAAGTCCACCTTGCTGGCAACGCTGGCCGCGCAATTCCGCTGTTATGAAAACGCCCGCATCTACGCCTTTGACAAGGGCATGAGCATGTTCCCGCTCTGCCTCGGCTCCGGCGGGACGCATTACAACATCGGCAATTCCGATCAGCTTTCTTTTGCACCGCTCCAGCGCATTGATTCCGAAGCGGAACGGGCCTGGGCGGAAGAGTGGATAGCCTCCCTCATGGAGTTGCAGCACATCACGGTCATGCCCACGCACCGCAACGCCATTCACGCGGCCATGCTGGATTTGTCGGCACAGCCGGAACATCTGCGCTCCCTGACCAGTTTTTACCACATTGTACAGGACAACCAGATTAAAGACGCCATCCAGCACTATACCGCGCAAGGGGCAATGGGGCGGCTGCTGGATGCGGACACGGACGATCTGAGGCTTTCAAGTTTCATGGTCTTTGAAATTGAAGAGCTGATGAACCTGGGCGACAAGAACCTGATCCCGGTTCTGACCTACCTTTTTCACCGCATCGAAACCGCATTGGACGGGACGCCGACCATCCTTGTGCTGGATGAAGCCTGGATCATGCTCGGCCACCCTGTTTTTCGGGCCAAGATACGCGAATGGCTGAAAGTCATGCGTAAGGCCAATTGCGCGGTAATCCTTGCCACGCAGAGCCTTTCGGACGCCAAAAATTCCGGCATTCTGGACGTTCTGGCCGAATCCTGCCCGACCAAAATATTCCTGCCCAACATCACGGCCACACAAGAGGCGCAGCGCGAACTCTATGTGGGCATGGGCCTCAATGAAACCCAGATCGCCATTATCGCCCGCGCCACGCCGAAGCGCGATTACTACATTGTCTCGCCCCTCGGCAGACGGCAAGTGCAGCTTGCCCTTGGCCCCAAGACACTGGCTTTTGTCGGTTCCTCAGACAAGGAGAGCCTTGCCCGGATTCAGGCACTTGCCTCTGAACACGGCGCAAACGGCTGGCAATCTGCATGGCTGCGGGAAAGAGGCGCGGCATAACAAGGAGTTTCTATGAAAAAGTTACTGTTCATCCTGACCGTCATGTGCATGTTCGCCACTCCCGCCCATGCCCTGACAGTCACATGCACAAATTGCAGCAATATGTTGTTGCAGGCGTTGGATCGCGCCACAAACATGGAGCAGCTTTCCACGCTCATCAGCGAATACCACGAGTCCATAACTCAAACGGCCCAACAAATCCGCATGGTGCAGCAAAATATCGAGCAATACGCCAATATGCTGCACAACACCGCCCAGCTTCCGGCCAATCTGGTGAACGAACTCAAGGGCAATCTGACCCGCCTCGCCAATCTCTCCGGCAACCTCAAGACGCTGCGCGGCGATATTGTGGGCCTTGGGCAAGTGTTCAATTCTCTGTTTCCTGAACAGTCCCTCTTTGGTGATCTGGCCGGAGCCAGCCCGGCACAGGTGGAAGCCGCCAACGCGAAATATCAGCAGCAGTGGGACAAGTGGTCTGAAACCGTGGATCAGGCATCCCAAGCCACGTTCCAGCTTTCCGGCTACCAGCTTGACGACCTCCAAAAAGATGCCGGGCGCTTTCAGTCCTATCTTGACGAGCTGCTTTCCACGCCGGACGGCCAGCAAAAGGCGATCATGGCCGGGAATCAGCTCTCGGCCCTTCAGGTGCAGGAGGCGCGACAGCTCCGCGAACTCATGGCCACACAGGTGCAGTCGAACTTAGCCAGCCAGATGAAGGCCGAAAAAGAAAGTCAGATGTCACAGGAAGCGTGGCGGGATACCTTGAAAACAAACAAAATTGGCAGGGCAAAAGCCAAGCCCGATCCCTTTTAGGCGGCTACCATGAAAAAGCATTTTCTGCTTCTGGCCGCGCTCTGTCTTCCTGCGCTTGCGCTTCTGCTCGTGCCGGAACAGGCCCATGCCGCTGATGAAGATTTTGTCTCCAAGCTGGTGCATGAATTCTACACCAAAACAAGCGCCTGGGAGCCGACGTTGAAGCGGTACGCCCTGATCGTGTTCCGCTGGTTGGTCATTCTGGAAGTGTGCTTTCTCGGCATCAAGGCCGCGCTCAACCGTGACCAGCTTGGCGACATTCTGAAGCAGTTCGTCATGCTCCTGCTCATGGCCGGATTCTTTATGGCCGTCATCACCTATTACAAGGAATGGTCGTGGAATCTGATCAACGGCCTGGGCGCAATCGGCAAGGAACTGACCCCCGGCGGCTACTCTTCGGAATCGCCCTTTCTGACCGGAATGCAACTCGTCAAACTGGTACTGGACAAACTCTCTGTCTGGTCGCCGGGCAACTCCATTGCCCTGCTCATTGCCGCCCTGGTGATCATCATCTGCTTTGCCCTGATTTCCGCGCAAGTGGTGTTCATCAAATGCGAAGCCATGATTGCTATGGCTGCGGCTGTGATTCTGGTGGGTTTTGGCGGCAGTGCCTTTCTCAAGGATTATGCCGTCAACGCCATTCGCTACGTTCTGGCCGTGGCCTTCAAGCTCTTTGTGATGCAGCTCGTCCTTGGCGTGGGCATTGCCTTTATTGAAGGCTTTTCCACGTCCACGGCGAATTTGCAGGATATTTTTGTGGTTATTGGCGCGTCCGTGGTGCTGCTGGCCCTGGTCAAATCCCTGCCGGACGTGTGCGCGGGTATCATCAACGGTTCCCATGTTTCCAGCGGCGCGGCACTCACGGCCTCGGCTGCCGCTGTGGGCGGCGCTGCTCTTGGCGCAATGGTCGCCGGAAGCAACACCGTTCAGAACGTGAAAGATGCGGCAAAGGTGGCGGGCATGGACGGGGCAAGCGGTTTAGGTAAAGCGGCGCACATGGCGAAATCGCTGTGGGGGGCGCGGCAGGACGCCAAGACCGCCGGGGAAAAATCCCTGAGTACCCGTACCCGCTCGGAAATGCAGGATCGGCTTGAACGGGCAAAAATGAATAACGACAACACATAAGGCGGCATGTATGACTTTTTTCAAATCCAAAACAAAACCGCCCGTGCAGGAAAAAGGGGGAAGCCCCTACCTGAATGGGCGGGAAGAATGGCTTGAACGCTATGGCTCCTACATCAGCCGGGCGGCGCAATGGCGCATGGCGGCGTTTCTGTGCCTGATGATCACGGTGGTTTCCATCACCGGCAACGTCATCCAGGCCAATCAGGTCAAAACCGTTCCCTACATCATTGAAGTGGATGCGCTTGGCAAAACAGGCGTCATCGCACGGGCGGATACGGCCAGCGCAACGCCGAAGCGGCTCATTCAGGCGGAAATCGCCAAGTGCATCAGCGATTGGCGCACGGTCACGGCGGACGTGGAACTCCAGCAAAAAATGATCGAGCGGCTTTCTTTCTTCATGGCCGGAAGCGCCAAGGGCGTTTTGCGCCAGTGGTACGAAGCCAATAATCCCTATGAAATCGCTAAGACCGGCAAGCTGGTGCATGTGGAAATCAAGGGGCTACCGCTGCCGGTCAGTTCCGATTCCTACCGGGTGGAATGGGTTGAAACCGTCCGCAGTCATGCGGGCGTCATGTTGGATTCCCATAGCTATGAAGCCACGGTGTCGATCCAGCTCAATCCTCCCACGGTGGACGCGGTTCTGCTCCGCAATCCGGGCGGCGTCTACATTACGGCGTTGTCGGCTGGCAAAGTTGTCGGCGCACAATAGCAAACGGCTCTTTTGCCTTCTGGCTGCGTCAGCCTCGCTTTTTGCTTTGGTCATGGACGAGAAGAGTCCACTCCCGCCGCAAAAAGACTTCGGCTTCCTTGCCAGAAAACAAAATCATCCGTTTGCTCAAAACAAAAAAACAAGGTGTGCTATGAAAAAAATACTGTTACTGACTCTCGCTCTTACGCTTTGCACCAACACCGCGTTTGCGGCCCAGGACATTCCTCCCGGCTATCCGCCGCCTCTGGACGGCATGAGCGCCAGCAAGCCCGTGCAGGAAATCGACTACATCAGCCCCACGGTTGTGCCGCTCACGCCGAAGGAACGAAAGGCTCTCAGCCTATCCGACGATTGGGCGCGGCAAAACATTGATCCGGTGCTGTCCGGTGGCGGCAAGGTGGTTTACGTCCACGGGGCGAGCCTCCCCACGATTGTGGCAACGCCCATGCAGGTTTCGGACGTGGAACTGGAGGCCGGAGAGGTGGTCAATGAAATCGTGGTGGGCGATTCGGCCCGCTGGATGGTGGAATCCGGCTCGGCGGGTTCCGGCCCTGACGCAAGGGTGCATCTGTTCATCAAACCTGTGGACGCCGGGCTTGAAAGCTCCACGGTCATCACCACAAACCGCCGCGTCTACCATCTGCGCCTTGTGTCGCAACGCAAGGGGCATACGCCCTATGTTGGCTTCCTCTATGCGGACTCGCTGAACCGCCAAGGCGCGGCCCGGCAAGCAAAAGAGGCCAAAGAACGCGAATGGAATTCCACCACCATTGACGGCCAGCAAGCGGATTTGTCCAAGCTCAATTTCAATTATGAGGTGAAGGGCAAAGCCGCCTGGAAGCCGGAGCGCGTCTATGATGACGGGCGGCAAACCTTTATCCGGCTGCCGGGGAAAACCGCGTCCGGGGAAATGCCCGTGCTGCTCGTCCGCAAGGGGAACAAAGATGTTCTGGTCAATTACCGGGTGAAGGACACGGCAATGGTTGTGGATGGCCTCTTTGAGCGGATCGCGCTTATTGTGGGTTTGGATGGCGATCAGGAAAAAGTGGAAGTCATAAGGGGGAGCAAGTGATGCGTACCGTTATCTTCCCCTTGCTGTTCATGGTGTTGCTGGCTTCGGGCTGCGCTTCTCGCGGGCCTCTCGGCTCCTACTGCGGGCCGCTGCCGGAAGAGAGCGCCATTGCCGCTATTGCCGCCGATGCCGTGGACTGCCTGTCCTCCCTGTACCCTCCGGGCCAAACTGGCCTTCACCTCGTCCCGGCCCAAAAAATGGAAAATGCTTTTGCACAAGCCTTTGAAAGCGGTTTGCGGGGCAAGGGCTTTACGCTGCATCCCGAAACTACGGCTGACGCTGTGGCAGTGGCCTACACGCTGGATGCGCTTTTCGAGAAAAGCGAAGAACGCGCATGGTATCTGCAACTTCGCATTGTTGACAGCAAAACAGGCGGCATCTCCATCGCACGGGCCTACACCGCCAGCGGCCAGCCGGAAGCCGGGCAAAGCCGCACGGAACACGCGCCCAGGCGTTCCATCCTGCAAAAGGCTGCGGACACCACCCGCAACGCTCTTTCCGAGTAGGGGGCGGTATGTCTGATACAAGCCCCAACAGTCTGGAACCGACAAAAACGGTCAACGCCGCCCGCATGAGCAAGTGGCCGCTCTATGCCGTGCTGCTGGCCGGGCTGTTACTGTTCGGCATACTGGTTTACAGCGTGAACTTTGCCCATAATCAGGAAGAGGAACAGGGCGGAACGCCAAAAGTCGATATTAAAGAGGAAGAAAAGCCGCTGCTGATGGGCGAAGGGCGCGGCCTTGCCCTGGCTCCCCCTGCAGGATCACCCGCCGTCATGCAGCCCGATAGCCCTACGCAGAACGGCGCAAGCCGGGAACCGCTGATCGTGGTGCAATCCGACAAAAACCAGTCCGACAACTACCGGCAGGAATTGGAAAACCTCCGGCGTATGAAGGCACAAGCCCATTTGACCGCGTTGTCCGCTCCCCTTGCCGTGAAAAAGGCCAGCCAGTCAAACACGGCTCCGGTCGCTGCCACTGGTTTCAGCTCTGGGCCTGACAAATCGTCTATGTCTCTGCCCGATGCTTCTGGGCTGCGGGAAGACGGTTATGACCCGGCTGCGGACAAGGATAAAGAGGCATTCTTTGACCGGGCCGGGAAGGATACAAGCTGGATTTCGCCTTACTCCCGCATGGCAGGGCAACAATTTGAACTCAAGACAGGCGCGGTGATCCCTGGCGTCATGGTGACGGGCATAAATTCCGATCTGCCCGGCAACATCATCGCCCAGGTGTCGCAAAACGTCTTTGACTCGGCCACGGGCAATCATTTGCTGCTGCCCCAAGGGGCAAAGCTCTTTGGCGTGTACGATTCCCGCGTGATTTACGGGCAGGAGCGGGTTCTGGTCGCCTGGAACCGCGTTGTGTTTCCTGACGGCTCAGCCATTACCCTTGGAGCCATGCCCGGTTCGGATATGGCGGGCAATGCCGGGTACACGGATGAGGTGAATAACCACTACTTCCGTATTTTCGGTTCCGCAGTGCTGATGAGCCTGATGTCCGGCGGCATGGCCTACACAATGGATTCACTGGACAACAGCAATTCTGAAAGCGACAAACCGACCCTTCAGAATGAAATGGGTTCCGCCCTGGCCGCGCAACTTGGGCAGGCCACGCTTCAACTCTTGCAAAAGAATCTGAACATCAAGCCCACGCTGGAAATTCGGCCCGGCTACCAGTTCAACGTCATTGTGACCAAGGATTTGGTTTTTAAGCGGCCTTACCGGCCACAGCGATAGACAGTTTTTCCCTCCTGCGAGCCTCGCGCCCCGACTTCGCGCTGCCCCTCTCTGAGCGGGCGGCCTCCACAAGAGAACGTCATGGCTGCGAAAAAGGTTCAATACGGTTTAGGGGGAGAAGCCCCCAAAACGCCGCTGCGCTGGCTGTATCTACCGTTCATGCTGCTGCTTGGTCTTGGCAGCATGGTTTTGGCGACTCAGCGCATAGCGGCGTTTTTTGAGTATCAGGCCGCGCTCGGCCAGCCCTGGGGCATTGCCTTGGGCCTTCCCTGGTATGCCCCGTGGTCGGTCTTTGTCTGGCAGGAACGGTTCGGGGCAAGCGATACCTACGGTTTTATCAATCAGGCCATTGCCCACAGCCAGGCTCTTTTCCTGCTCCCGCAATTCGTGATTATCGGCTTCTGGCTCTGCTTTCAGAAGAAATTGCGCTCCAATGCCAATCTACACGGCTCGGCACGGTGGGCGGAAGAGCGCGAAATCCGCACAATGGGCTACTTTGAGGGCAAGGGCGTCTATGTGGGCGGCTGGCTGAAAAAATATGCCGGGGCCGCGCTCCTGCTGCAAAAGCTCAAAGCTCGGCCTGAAGCAGTACAACTCTACCTCCGGCACAACGGCCCGGAGCACATCATGGTCTTTGCGCCTACCCGTTCGGGCAAGGGCGTGGGCCTGATTCTGCCTACGCTCCTGGCCTGGGAAGGTTCCAGCATCGTCCTTGATATTAAGGGCGAGAATTGGGCGCTCACGGCGGGCTGGCGCAAATCGCAAGATCAGATTGTCTTGCGTTTTGACCCTTCCGATCCTTCCGGGTCGTCCGCACATTTCAATCCCCTGGAAGAAATCCGCCTTACTACGCTGCTGGCAATACCGGACGTGCAGAACATGGCCGCCATGCTGGTAGACCCCACGGGCAAGGGGCTGGAAGACCACTGGAGCAAGGCCGCCTTTGCCATGCTTGGCGGGGCTATCTTGCATTGCTGCATCATGATCCGCCACGGCCAAAAGCGCACGGCAACTCTCTATGATCTCTCCTGCATGTTGGCCGACGAAAGCCGCACCATTCAAGACCTGTTCAAAGAAATGGTGGCAACGCCACACGCGGATTTACTCAAAGGCATTTTCCCTGACGGCGAAGGTGGAGCCGAAGCCCACACCTTTATCGCCAGCTCGGCCAGAGAAATGTTGAACAAGGCGGAAAACGAGGCCAGCGGCGTGGTTTCCACGGCGCTGACCAATCTGGCGCTGTATCGTGATCCGGTGGTGGCGCTGAACACCGCTTCCTGTGATTTCCGTATTCATGATCTGATGAACCATGACAGGCCCGTGAATCTGTATCTGGTCATATCCCCTGCGGACATTGACCGGATGCGGCCTCTCCTGCGGCTCATGGTGGATATGATAGTGCGCCGCATCTGCGCCAAGATGGAATTTGCGGACGGCGGGAGTGTGGCCGGGTACAAGCACCGCCTTCTGCTCCTGCTGGACGAGTTCACGTCCCTGGGCAAGCTCCCAATCATGGAAAAAGCGTTAGCCTATATCGCCGGGTACGGCGGCAAGGTCTACATCATCGTTCAGGACATTACCCAACTGAACGCCGTGTACGGTAAGGATAACGCGCTCATGGCAAACTGCCATGTCCGCATTGCCTATGCGCCGAACACCATTGAAACTGCCAAAACCCTTTCGGACATGACCGGGAAAACCACGGTGGTGGAAGAAAAGGTTTCTCTTTCCGGCTCCAGAACCGGGCACATGAAAAACGCCTCGATCAACGTGACGGAAACGGCCCGGCCCCTGCTCACGCCTGACGAGTGCATGAGGCTGCCCGGCCCGGAGAAAGACTCACACGGCAAGGTGATAAAGCCCGGCGATATGCTGATTTTCACCGCCGGGCAGTCGCCTATCTACGGTCGGCAAATTCTCTATTTCTTCGATCCGGTTTTCTCGGCCCGCGCAAAGATACCGGTTCCCGGCCTGACGCCCCAATACCAAAGTGGCATAACGGATTCCATTTATGCGCCGCGTCCTGCGGCGTGGTATGCCGTAACGCCAGTTCCCACCGCGACGCCTGAAAAGAACGAGGCTTCCAGTGAACAGTATTTCGTTCTGTAGGTCGGCGCGGCGGGCGCTGTTCGCGGCAGTGTGGCTGATGCTGGCCTTCGCCCTGGTCTTTGACGCGGGTTTTCGCTTCAACCCCACGCCGTCCTTGCCCAAGGGCATCTATCGCATCGTTTCTGGCGTTCCAGAGAAAAATGGCCTTGTGAGTTTCTGTCTGGAAGGCGAGTTCGCGGAACTGGCCTTGGAGCGCGGCTATCTGGAACCTGGTTCTTGCCCCTCCGGGCTGCGGTCCCTGCTCAAGCGGCTGGCCGGGCTGCCGGGTGATTTCGTTGATTCTTCCGCGTTTCCGATCCGCTCCGTGGACAGTCATGGGCGGCCCATGCTTCCGGCACACATATCGGGAGTCGTCCCTTCCGGCATGGCGCTAGTGCTGGCTGACCATGAAGGCAGTTTTGACAGTCGTTACTTTGGCTTCGTTCCATTGAAACACCTTCAACGGGTTGAGGCTGTCTGGATATGGAAGTAAGTGTCCATATCCTCCAGATTCAGTGTTTTTGTGGCGACACGTTGCAAAAATATCTGGTCATGCTCCACCAGAATCATGTTGGGCTGGTGCTCCAAAATGAGATTTTCAATCTGCATACGCGAGATTACGTCAATATAGTTCAGCGGCTCATCCCAGACATACAAATGTGCCTCCTCACAAAGGCTTGCTGCCAACAGTGCTTTTTTCTTCTGTCCCGCACTGAAGTCACGCATGTTCGTATCAAACTGCTTTCGTTCAAATCCGAATCGATGCAGCACAGCCCTGAACAAGCTTTCGTCAATGCCGCGCTCCCTGACAAAATCTTTCAGACTTCCGCTCAGAAATGCGGTGCTCTGTGGGACATAGGAGATACGCAGAGACTTCGGCAGACACAATTCGCCTCGAAATTCCAAAGGGTGCCCGGCAAGGAGTTTCAGCAAGGTGGATTTTCCACTGCCGTTTTTGCCGGACAGAGCCAACCGCTCTCCCTTCATAATGTTGAAAGAAATGTCTCGCAATATGGCAGCATTGCCATAGCCAACAGAAATACCCCTACATTCTACAAGGCGCTTGCTGTGAAACTCTTGCGGGCGCATGGACAGCGGAGCCTCATTTTCCAGGTTGCGCAAAAGCTGTGTTTTCTCTTCCACAGCCTTACAGCGTCTGGCTTCCACATTTTTTGCCCTTTGCATTGTTTTGGCCGCTTTATGCCCGATAAATCCCCGATCCAAAAAAAAGTCCACATGCCCGGTGACGTATTTCCCCTTTTCAGCTTTTCTCGACCAGTCAGCACTGCGTTTGGCGCTTTGCTCCAACCTGACAATTTCTTTTTTCAGCCGGTCATTGTCTGCCACTTCCCGGTGATCCGTCCGCTCTCGGTTCATTTTCCAAGAACTGAAATTGCCACGCTGGAGTTCAATATCCGTTCTGTTGATGGAAAGTACATGATCGATACAGCCGTCCAGAAGGCTGCGGTCGTGAGAAACCAAAATGAACCCTTTCTTTGCCCGCAGATATGTCCCGACAATCTGTCGGGCGTTCATATCCAGGTGATTGGTGGGTTCGTCAATAAGCAGGAAATTGTTTCCTCGCAAGAAAAGAGAAGCCAACAAAAGCTTTGTGGCTTCGCCACCGCTCAACGTGTTGAAAGGGCGCGAAAGCGCTTCAAGAGAAAGATCCAACAGCGAAGATTCCCGCTCCAGACGCCAGTCCTCCAAGTCAGGACAAATGCTCCGGGCGACTTCCAGCGCGGTATGCTCCGGCGCGTCCACGGGAAAGGGAAAATAGTCCATCGCCACCGGCGTGTGAATGGTGCCGCTGAACAAATATTCTCCAAGCAACAACTTGAGGAACGTAGTTTTACCTCGTCCGTTGCGCCCAATGAGTCCAAGCTTCCAGTTAGTATCAAGTTGCAGCGATACCGCATCGAAAATCGCTTGCCCGCCGTCATAGGCAAAACTGAGATTGGAAATATTGATCAAAGCCATACAGGCAACCTCCCGCTCTTCCGGCTCTTCGCATTCTCACGAAGAGCGCACAAAAAAAGACTGCCGGAAATCTCCTTTCCGCAGTCTCCATATGCGCGTCCCAACACCATAAATGGTGCAGAGCGTTCGGCACGGAACCAGGTAAAGCGAAATTCCCGCACACCGGCGAACCTTCAGGGACAATCATCTCCCTTGTTCCACACGGCGCAAAACACTGTCCAATCAGGTTTTAGCGGGAATTCTTCATCTGAACCTGTCCTGTTTGGGTTTCCAAAACTTCGACTGGCTCTTTGTAGTGCCGATACGCGCCCGCGTCAAGTTATGAAACATACGTTTATTTCACCGCAAACAATCTCAAAGGAGTTTGACCATGCACGACAAAGAATATTTACGCGCTGTGGCAAAGGCTATCGCACAGCAGATTGAAGGGGACTCCGTGATTTTTGGCGTCCCGCTTGATCCTGACGTTGCGGACTATATGGGGGCATTCCCCGAAGAGGCCATTACGCTGGCCGACATGGTGGAAGACGGCCTTCTGACTGTCACCCATTCCGGTGAGGTGGTCTATGTCGGCTAAGACCCAAAAACCGCAAAAGGAAAAACGCCCGCCCTTCCATGAAGAGTTTGCCAGTAAGATCATTGAACGCCTTCAGGAAGGCACGGCCCCGTGGCAGATTCCCTGGACACCGGGGAAAGCCTCCCTGGTTCCCCACAATCCTGCCTCCGGCACGGTGTACCGGGGCATGAATCGGGTGCATCTGGCGCTTTCCGGTTACGACGATCCGCGCTGGATAACGTTGAAACAGGCCAATGATCACGGCTACAGCATTTTGCCCGGCAGCAAGGCCACGCCCGTGGTCTATTTCCAGTTCAGCGAAGAAAAAGACAAGTTGGACAAAGACGGCAAGCCCGTCCTCGATGCAGACGGCAAACCGGAAAAAGAAAAAGTGGAGCTGGACAAGCCCATTGTCCGCTTCGCCCATGTCTTCAACGCCGAACAGGTTGACGGCATTCCCCCGCTCCAGCTCACGGATAAAGCCTATGAGTGGGACCCCATAGAGAAGGCGGAAAACATCCTTGCTGCCTCCGGCGCGACCATAAAGCACGATCAAAGCAACCGGGCCTTTTATCGGCGCATGGAAGACGCCATTCACCTGCCGCCCAAAGAAAACTTTGATGCCCCTGACAAATATTATGCCACGGCTCTGCATGAGCTTGGTCACTGGACAGGTGACGAAAAGCGTCTGAACCGTGAGAAAGGGCCATTTGGATCAGAAGTTTACGCACGGGAAGAATTACGGGCTGAAATCGCCGCATGGATGCTCGGGCAGGAAATCGGCATCGGCCACGATCCCGGCCAACATGCCGCCTATGTGCAGTCATGGATCAAAGCCCTGAAAGAAGACCCCTACGAAATTGTGCGGGCGTGTCGGGACGCGGAAAAAATCAAAGAATACGTCTTTGACCTGGAGCGGAAAAAGGAGCTTGGACAGGAAGGCCCGGAACAGCTTGTGCAGCCGGAGAAGGATGCCCAACGCGGGAAATCCTTTGAAAAAGGGGAGCAAATAGCCGCTATGGGTATTCCTGCAAATCCAGCTACCGAGAAAACCTTCCTCGCTGTTCCGTACAAGGAAAAAGAACGGGCAAAGAAGCTCGGTGCTAAGTGGGACAAAGAAAACAAGCTCTGGTTTGCGCCGGAAGGTACTGACCTCACGCCGCTGGCTAGATGGGTTCCAGAAAATACGCTGGGAAAAGCCCCCGCGCCGGAACCGTTTTTGGCTCCACAAGAGGAATTTGCCCATGCTCTGGAACAATTCGGGCTGGATTTGCGAGGTAAAGCGCCGATCATGGACGGGCAAATACATCGTGTGCCGCTCATCGGCAGGAACGGCGGTGATCTTGACGGCGCATACTGTGGCTTTCTTGATGAACGTCCTGCCGGCTGGATGCAGGACTTCAGCGCCGGCGAAAAGCACACCTGGGTCGCCACGGGTCACACCATGACCAAAGAGCAGCTCGACGCGCAACGTGCCGATATTGCTCAAAAGCAGGAAGAACGCCAGAGGCTCATTCTGGAGCGCCAACAAAGAGCGGCACGGGACGCGCATACTGAATGGATAGCCTATGATTGGGCCACAAACGAGAACCCCTACCTACAGGCCAAGGGCGTTCCGGCCTTCGGGGTGCGTGAGGATGTGGACGGCAACCTGCTTGTGCCAGTGATGACCGTGGACAAGGAATTGCGCGGCCTGCAAACCATTTCGCCAGACGGCGAAAAGCGTTTCATGTACGGGATGGAAAAAAACGGCAATTTTCATCTGATTGCCGGTGACAACACCCCATTGGGCAAAGACCCTTCCAGAGATTTGGCCCAAGGGGAAATCATCCTGGCCGAAGGCTACGCCACGGGCGCAACCCTGCACATGGCAACGGAAAAACCTGTGGCCGTGGCTTTTGACGCTGGCAATCTGGAACCTGTAGCCAAAAAGCTGCGGGAAAAGTTCCCCAACGCCGCGATCACAATCTGCGCGGACAATGACCACCAGCATACCCGCAAAACCCCGGAAGGCACGGAACCCTGGAACAAGGGAGTGGAACTGGCCCAAAAAGCCGCCCAAGAGGTCGGTGGCAAGGTCGTGGTTCCAAGTTTTACCGATGAAGAAAAGGCCAGGGGGCTGACGGATTTCAACGATCTGCACCAATACCGTGGTCTGGATGAGGTGAAACGGCAAGTGGACCTTGTTCGGCAGAAGGATGTTGAGCAGGAAAAATCACGCTTTCAAGGGCTGGAACGAGGTATGAGCCTGTAATTCATTCCTGCGGGCCTCGCACCCCAACTTCGCGCCGCATGATGGCCGCCAAAGGAAAAGTCATGTGTGCGAAACTGTTTATTCTCGAATCCCCCGGCAAGGTGAAAAAGGTACAGGAAATCCTCGGCCCCGGCTGGAAGGTCGCCGCCTCTGTCGGCCATGTGCGCGATCTGCCCGTCAAGGAAATAGGCGTGGCCGCTCCCGACTTCAAACCTCAGTACCTTCCCACGGACAGGGGCAAGGACGTTCTGTCCCGGCTGGCCCAGCTGGTGAAGAACGCCGAAGAGGTTTTTCTTGCCACTGACCCTGACCGAGAAGGCGAAGCAATAGCGTGGCACCTGCAAGACGCCCTGAAGCTCAAGAACGCCAAGCGCGTCACCTATACGGAAATTACAGAATCGGCCATACGCGCCGCGCTCTCCGCTCCGCGTTCCATTGATATGGCCCTGGTTGCAGCACAGGAGGGGCGGCGGGTGCTGGATCGCTTTTGTGGCTATATGGTTTCCGGGCCGCTCTCCAATTCTACAGGCGAAAAACTCTCCGCTGGCCGGGTGCAAAGCCCGGCTGTGCGTCTGGTGGTGGAGCGGGAAAAGGAAATCAAAGCCTTTTCCAGCACCACGCATTACGGCGCGGAACTGACCTTTGAAAATGTGGATAACATCACGGACGGCTGGAAGGCCACGCTTCTGGTCAAGCCCTGGTTACCTAATTCCGCTGCCGGGCAAGAATATCTCCTTGATAAGTCTTTGGCGGAAAAGGCGGCTGCGCTGCGTTCCCTGGACGTGCTGGACTGCAAGGAATCCGAGAACCGCTCCGCGCCTCCGGCTCCGTTCACGACTTCCACATTGCAGCAAGCCGCCAGTTCGTCACTGAAATTCACTCCCAAGCAGGCAATGCAACTGGCGCAACGGCTGTATGAGCAAGGTTCGATTACCTACATGCGAACCGACAGCCCCAATCTCTCGCAAGAAGCGGTACACGCTATCCGGGCATATTGCGAAACAAAAGGCTGGCCGCTGGTGGAAACGCCCCGCACATGGAAGTCCAAAGAAGGGGCGCAAGAAGCGCATGAGGCAATCAGGCCGACCCACATTGAAGTAGACGACGCCGGGGAAACGGCTGACGAACAAGCCCTGTATCGCCTTATCCGGCTACGCTCTCTGGCGTGCCAGCTGGAAGATGCGGTGTATGCGGTGCGGACGCTCCAACTCGGCGCGGAACTGGACGGCAGGCAGGCCGTCTTTGAGGCCAAAGGCCGGACGCTGCTTTCTGCTGGCTGGAGAATCCTGACTGCGGCGGATCACGCGGAAGAACTGCCCGATGTGGAGGACACGCCGCAAGAGCCGGAAAATCCCGTCCCGGTCATGAGGCCAGGCACAAAGGCCACGGCGTTGACGGGAAGGATCACGACAAAAAAAACCAAGCCCGCCGCCAGATTTACAGAGGCCAGTCTTATCCGCGAACTGGAAAAACGCGGTATTGGCCGTCCGTCCACCTATGCGGCGATCATAGACACCATTTCCTGCCGGGGCTATGTCGCCACGGAAAAACGCTTCCTTGTGCCTACGGCCCTTGGCGAAAAGGTTGTTTCCGGCCTCTGCGGGCATTTTTCCTTCATCGAGTATGAGTTTACCCGCACTATGGAACAATCCCTTGACGATATTGCGGAAGGGAAGGCGCAATACCGTGCTGTCATCGCTTCGGCCTATGACCAGCTTTCCAGAGAGGTGCAGGCTTTCGCCAAGGCCACGGGCAAGGTCTGCGAAAAATGCGGCAAGCCTATGGTACGTCGTGTAAAAAAGCCCGGCAAGGACGGCAAGAGCGGCTATGAGTTTTGGGGCTGCACCGGCTGGCCGGAGTGTCAGGGGAGTCACGCATAGAAAAAAGCGCTAAATTTCTTGACTATGAGCATCGTTCTTGTTAAACATCACAAAATTTTCCTGGAGAAGACGAGTTGAAGAAAGTTTCCTAAGTAATAGCTGCCCAATGCCTTGACGGACCCTTAACAGGGTCAAGTTGTTGTACCGATAAAGGCGGTTGGTGCGGTTCTTTTTATTGCTTCGGAAACTTATTTCTTTTCGTGACTTTTCTTTAAAGAAAGCCGCGTGGAAACAATTCCACGCGGCTTTCTTTATGCTCCAGGATGATTTGATGCTTCAAAATCTCGCCTTGACTGGCAATAATTGGCATAAAAAAGCCATTCTTTTCTTAGTCAGCCAAAATTTTTCGCTTTTTGGTTCTTCAACTGTAGGGTTTGCCTTGGTCTGGCATATCACATTGCAGACCACGTCTGGACTTTGGATGACAGTTGCAACCATAGCCTGCAATGTTCCCCAAGTTTTGCTTTTGCTGTGGGGCGGTGTCTGGGCTGATCGATATAACCGGCGTATATTGATCATCTTGTCAGATGGATTTGTCGCTCTGGTTACGTTGGGGTTGGCCGTCCTATTCCTATACGGAATGGAGAACCTGTGGCTCCTGATAGGTGCGCTGGCTTTTCGCTCTTTAGGCAGCGGGGTACAGGCTCCAGCTTCTGCCGCGATTTATCCGCAAATCGTACCTTCATCACATCTTAGCCGCATTCAAGGCATAAATCAGACTATAAATGCCGGTCTTATGCTCATTTCTCCGGCAGTTGGTGGGCTTCTCCTTGGAACAGTAAGTCTGGCTTGGGTGATGCTGATTGATGTTGTCACGGCAGTCTTGGCGATTATCGTCATATGGCAAATAAAAGTGCCAACACCAGCAAAGTCCACAAGAGATTTTTCCGCCATCAGCAAAATGGCAGTCTTAGCAAGCAAACCTATCAACATAATCAAACCGGTCTGCAAATAAATATTGTTCTCCAGT
>ENA-UENY01000296-UENY01000296.1-human-gut-metagenome-genome-assembly--contig:-NODE-296-length-35159-cov-3.472750_pt1 | contig 35159 bp, 22 predicted proteins | sample MGYA00242886_ERZ507888 | MGnify/ENA primary metagenome ERZ507888 (study PRJEB26167, sample SAMN06115543) | human gut metagenome | host: Homo sapiens | place: China:Chongqing | collected 2014-11-10... | reverse complement strand
AACCCTTAAACCGTTGGCTGGGATTAGTCCAGCAGGAGCGTTTGTATGGTGGTATCCTGTTCATGCCATCACCTTCCTTTCTCATATTTTTAATGCTTACGCTTCATTTGCTCCATATAAATCAACAGAACAGAAATATCCGCAGGGGATACCCCTGTGATTCTGGAGGCCTGTCCCAGATTTTCCGGACGCACCAGATTCAGCTTTTGTCTTGCCTCCAAACGCAGTCCCTGTATGGTTTCATAATCCAGCTCCATCGGCAGAAGGCGGCCCTCCAGCTTTTTGAACTGCTCCACCTGCTTCAGCTGCTGGTCGATATAGCCTGCATATTTAATCTGGATATTGACCTGCTCCTGCACATCCTGCGGCAAATCGGGGCGTTCGGGGTCGATTTCCGCCAATGCTTCATAGCTTAACTGCGGACGCTTCAGCAAATCGGAAAGGCGTGCGCCGTTTTTAATCGGTGCCGTTCCGTATTTTTCCAGAAGGGCAAGCACAGGCGCACTCGGCCCCATGGTTACATGCTGCACGCGGTCGATTTCCGTCGCAACGAGACGTTCCTTTTCCAGAAGGGCATCATATCTTTCCTGCGAAATCAAGCCGATTCTGTAGCCGATGGGCGTTAATCTCTGGTCGGCATTATCCTGCCGCAGCAGCAGACGAAATTCCGCGCGGCTTGTCATCATGCGATACGGCTCTCTTGTGCCCTTATTCACGATATCATCAATCAGCACGCCGATATACCCATCGGAACGCTGCAAAACCAGAGGCTCCTTGCCCTGTACGAAATGCGCCGCATTGATGCCGCCAATCAGCCCCTGCGCCGCCGCTTCCTCATATCCTGTCGTACCGTTGACCTGCCCGGCGAAGTAAAGACCCGAAACCAGTTTCGTTTCGAGTGAATGGTGCAACTGTGTAGGCGGAAAATAGTCGTATTCGATGGCGTATCCGGGCCGGAAAATGTGCAGATCCTCGAATCCGCGGATTTTGTGCAGGGCTTTCCATTGAACTTCCCAGGGCAGAGACGACGAAAAGCCGTTCAGGTAATATTCATTGGTCGAACTGCCTTCGGGTTCCAGGAAGAGCTGGTGCTGGTCTTTGTCGGCAAAGGTGCGGAGTTTGTCCTCGATCGACGGGCAGTAGCGCGGACCGATGCCGCAGATCGTACCGTTGAACAGCGGCGACCTGTCGAATCCGGTGCGGAGGATGTCGTGAACCTCTTTCGAAGTGTAGACCAGAAAGCAGGGAAGCTGCTCTTTGATCGGTTTCGTTTCGGGTGAAAAGGAGAATTTGGCGGGGTTTTCGTCGCCGTATTGTGGTTCGAGGATTTCGAAATCGATGGTCCGGGCGTCGAGGCGCGCCGGGGTTCCGGTCTTCATGCGTCCGGTCTCGAAACCGATGGCCCGGAGACTCTCCGTAATGCCGTGCGAAGCGGCGTCCCCCGCCCTGCCGCCCTCGGCGTGCGAGGCTCCGCAGTGCATCACTCCTCCGAGGAATGTGCCGGAGGTGAGTATGACTTTCCGGCAGGAAAATTCGACGCCCATGCGGGTCCGAACGCCCCGGATGGCGAGTTTTCCGGCGGCCGACGGTGCATTTCGGAGTGTCGGATCTGAATCCGCATCCGATTCGGCTGCCGAAGAAATCGTGCCGGGCGCGGAATTGAACGACGTTGTGGTTTCGTCGGGCAGATTGTCCGACGGCGCCGCGTTTGTTTCCGGAGCCGGGGCGAACAGCAGTTCGGTCGCGGCGTCCTGCCAGATATAGAGGTTCCAGGTGTTTTCGAGCGTGCGACGCCACTCCTCCGAAAAACGGGTTTTGTCGCATTGCGCCCGGGGGCTCCACATTGCCGCACCCTTCGACCGGTTGAGCATCCGGAACTGAATGGTCGTGAGGTCGGTGATACGGCCCATTTGGCCGCCTAATGCGTCTATCTCTCTGACAATCTGACCTTTGGCTACTCCTCCGACTGCCGGGTTGCACGACATGGCAGCCAGTTTGGCCATGTCCATCGTGAGCAGCAGCGTGCGCGAGCCGAGCCGTGCGGCGGCCGAGGCGGCTTCGCATCCGGCGTGTCCTCCGCCGATGACGATAATGTCGTAATCGAGTGTCATTCGTTATTCGTTTTGTCTGTTTTCGGATCTGTCTCCCGGAGTGGTACGGCTCCGGAAATCAACGCTTCGAAGTCGGTTTCGTCCCACTCCACCTCGCTCTCGTCGGGCAGTTCCAGCGAGTGAAAGTCGATCATATCCATCTCAAGTCCCGTTTCAAAGGGAACATAAAGCGACTGAAACCGTTCTGTTTTCCGGTCATTGCTGAAGGCGAACACAGCCATCCTGCACACGGTGTCCACAAGGTATATGTCCACCCGGTCGATGCCGGCGTCTCCGGCCGTTGTCCGGAGGCGGTAATGCGTCGGGGCGATGCGTTCCGCCGCGCTGATGCGTGAGGGCCGCGGGCCGTCCATTGTCTGACGGACGAAAAGCGAATCCGAAATCCACACCGGGTAGGGATTGAAACAGTTTACGTAGTAGCTCCCCCGGAAAGAGCGGACCGGCGTCCAGCTGTGCGGAAGTCCGGCCAGCGCCGCATGGTGTGCAAGCGGCCCGGGACGGCGTTTCTTGAGCGTGTGCAGCAGGTCGGTGAAATCCTTCCATGCCGACTCGTTCTGCGGCGAAAGGCTTGCAAAATTGGGAATGTCGTTCGGCTGCGGACCTTTTCGGATAAAGACCTTATAGCGGTTCGTGTCGCTGCCGATAAGGTACTCGTGGACGAAGAGAAACGTCGTGTCGTTCTCCACGAAGGGTCCCCACCGTTTGCTGCTGCCGTCGCGGCCGGTCCAGGTACGGGATGCGGCGAGCGGAGACCTCTCCCCTGCCGGCGTCTCCTCTCCTGTCGGCTCCGGCGTGGAAACTGCGGTTTCGGACGTGCCGTCGTCGGCGGAAGCCTTGTCTGCGGCGTCTCCGGCCGTGCGGCGGCCCGTACATCCGGCCAGCAGGAGAGCCGCGAGGACGGTCGCTGCGATAAATCGGGCGTGTTTCATCGCGGTCACTGCCGGGGGTCCTCCCAGAATTTCAGGTATTTGTCCTCCTTTCGATGCATCTGTGCATTGGTGCGGGGCGTTTTGTCGCCCTGCCCGCAGAGGTGCAGCACCCCGTGGACCACTACCCTGCGCATCTCCTGCAAGGTCGTCGCGCCGTACTGGCGGGCGTTGTCGGCAACGGTCTCGACGTCGATGAAGATGTCGCCCGAGACGATCCGTGCGTCTTTGCGGTCGCTGTAATCGAACGTGATGACGTCGGTGAAGTAATCGTGCCCGAGGTATTGGCGGTTCATCTCCAGCAGCCGCTGCGCCGAGCAGAAAATATAGGTGACGTCGCCCAGCGCGTAGCCCTCCCCTGCGGCCACTTCGTGCAGCCATCGTGCCGTGAGGCGCTTTTGCGGGAGTCGGTAGGTGCAGTCGTCGGTAAAGTATCTGACAGCCATTTTTTTTCGTTGTTGTTATGTCGTTGTCCATCCCGGGGCGGACGGCGTGCCGGCCACCGCACGGAACCGCATGAAACGGCGGTTTTATTTTCGGAAACACTCCTCCGCCCGCATCTTCTGTCCGGGGTTGGGCGGGTAGATGCCGAAGACGAGTTTGTATTCGGTTTCCATCGTCATCACGTTGACCGCCGAGCCGATGGTTCCTATCTGTGCGTTTCTTGCCACTTTCTGGCCCTTCTCGACGCAGATCGTCCCCATGTTGGCATAGGAGGTTATGTATTCGCCGTGAGCGACGTAAACGTCGTATTTGTTGGTGATGCGGTTGCGCTTCACGTCGACGACCTTGCCGTCGTAGATCGAGATGACGTGCGCTCCCTTCGGACCGGTGATCTCGGCCATGTTCTCCTTGTAGCGCTTCACGCGTCCGGCAGTCACCGGGAGACGCAACCCGGAGGTTTTCGCCGAGAACGAGGCGCCCTCGGTGTTGCCTTTGGTCAGCTTGCGCAGTTCGCCGATGGCCACGTCGAGCTGCTGCTCCTGTGCGATTTTGCGTTGCAGGGCCGTCTTTTCCTTCTGCGACATCGACCGGATGCTGGCCTTGGCGTTGCGGGCGTCGCGCTGGAGTTTCTCGCGCTGCGCCGAGAGGCTGCGCGTCACCGAGTCGAGTGACCGCTTGCGGCGGTCGAGCGTCTCCTTTTCGGTGCGGACCTCGGCGGTCAGCGCCTCGATGTCGCGCAGTTTGCGTTCGCGCAGCGAGGCGACCTCGCGCAGGGCGGTGATCTTGCGCGCCACGTCCGTGAAGTCGCGCGAGGAGAAGATATAGGTCAGGTAGTTGTTGTGCTTGTAGTTGCGGTAGGCTTCGCGCACCATTTCGCCGTACTGCGCGCGGTCGCGTTCGAGCTTTGCCGAAAGGTTTCCGGCCACGCTGTCCGTGCGGGCGATCTCTCCGCGCAGGAGGCGCGCCTGCTTTTCGGTCTCGTCGAGCAGCTGGTTGCGCGAATCAATCTGGCGCGCCAGGCGGCGCACCCGTTCCTCGGTGGCCGTGCGGCCCTTCTGGATCTTCGAAATCTCCTGCTCTTCGGTGGCGATCCGCTTTTCGAGGGCCGCGATGACCCGTTTCTGCTCCTCGATGCGGCGGTCGGTCTGTGCGGCGGCGGTGAGGGTGAAGAGCAGGAACGCAAGGGTCAGGATGCGGAGCGGTCTCATGGCAGGGCTATTCTTTGGGTTCGGGCTTTTTGACGGCGGGTTGTTTCAGCCGCTGTTCGATCTGCCGGGCGTCGTAACCCTTTTCAAGCGCCCTCCGCCAGTAGATTTCAGCCATGAACTGCTCGCCCAGGAGGTGCAGGATGTCACCGTAGTGAACCATCAGTTCGGGGCTTTTCTGTCCGTCGAGCGCCACGGCTTTTTGCAGAATCTTCCTGGCTTCGTCCGTGCGTCCCAGCTTGAAGAGCACCCAGCCGTGTGTGTCGAGGTAGGTGGGGTTGTTGTCTGTGAGCGCCACGACGCGGCTCGACATGGTGAGCGCCCGTTCCAGATCGCGCTCCTCGAGCGAGAGAAAATAGGCGTAGTTGTTGAGCACCATTGTGTTGTCGGGCCAGTAGCGCAGACTTCGCTCATAGGCCTTGTAGCACTCCTTCATGGCTTTGCGGGCAATGCCCTTTTTGCCGAGCAGACCCATTTGCAGGGGCAGGCGTTCCTCCAGGTTCGGCTCTCCGGCCTCGGCCTTCTGATGCCAGGCGTCGCCGATCATGCCCCAGATCACGCTGCGCAGCGAATCCGTGTCGGCATGGCGCAACGCCCCCTTGTAGGCGCCGATGGCTTTGACGTACTGCTTCGAGTTGCTCATCACATGCCCTTTGGAGAGGTGGAAATCGACCTTCGCGGGGAACAGCTCCAGGGCGCGGGTGACGTATTTGTCGACCGAGTCGGGGTGCTGGAGGTAGCTTTCGATGTCGATCACCGCCCGGAAATACTCCTCCGCGGGAGGCTGGTCGGCGAGGTGGCTCTTGTAGAGCGCGAGGGCCTGCTCCAGTTCGCCCGAAGCGATCAGGTGGCCGGCGTAAAGCTCCACGACGCGCTTGTCGTCGGGATAGCGGATGGCCAGCGTCGAGGCCAGGTCGTTCAGCTGAAAGTAATATTCGCGGTAGAAGCGCGTGTCGGAGGTGAACTGCCCGAAGCGTTTGATCTTGGTTTCGAGCGGCAGTTCGTCGGATTGGAACAACTGCCGCGTGACGGCCAGCAGCGCCCGGTAATCCTGCCGTCCGGCGTGAAAATCGGCCAGCGCCATCAGCGTCTGTACGTTCGTGGAGTCGATCTGCAACGCGCGGTCATATTCGGCGCGGGCCAGCGAATCCTTCTTGGCGATGGCGTAGAGGTCGCCGAGGACCACGTGGCGCTGCGCCTCATAGGGGGCGGCTTCGACCATCGCCCGGGCTTCGACCACGGCTTTGTCGATCTGGTTCGTCGCCACCAGCAGACGCCGTTTCATGGCGCTCAGCACGGGAATGCGTCCGAAGCGCAGTTCGGCCGAATCGAGTGTCACGAGGGCCATGACGGGACTTTGCTTCTGCTCGTAGAGGGCCGCCAGAATGTGGTAGTTGTCGGGGTCTTTCGGGTTTTCCGTTTGCAGGCGGCGGTAGACCTTCAGCGCCTCGTCGTAACGCCCGGCGTAGATGAGCGCCTGTCCGTAGAACTGGTGATACCACTTGTTCGTCGTGTCGAGCCGAAAAGCCTTCCGGGCCAGTTCCACGGCCTCGTCGGGCGTGGCGTACATGCCGTTCGCCGCGAGTTCGTAGTAGGCCGGGGCGTAGGTCGAGTCGTTGCGGATCGCCTCGAGGAACAGCTCCCGGGCGCGCACCGAGTCTCCGGCGATGGCATTCTGCTTGACGCCTTCGGTGTAGAGCCATACGCTGCGCAGCGAATCGGGGTATTCGGGCGCCGCCGAGGGACCCTTTCCCGTGACGAACGCCGCGGAGAAGAGCAGAAGGCAGAGGACCGTTGTCGCTGTGAGGCGTTTCATGGGCGTCAGGGGGTTTAGAGCGCTTCGTCGAACTGGTGGAGGAACCGCACGTCGTTTTCGAAATAGAGACGCAGGTCCTTCACGCCGTACTTGAGCATGGCGATGCGTTCAATACCCATGCCGAAGGCGAATCCGGAATATTTTTCAGGGTCGATATTGTTGGCTTTCAGTACGTTCGGGTCTACCATGCCGCAACCCATGATTTCGAGCCATCCCGTGCCCTTGCAGACGTTGCAGCCCTTGCCGCCGCAGAGGTTGCACGACACGTCGACCTCGGCCGACGGTTCGGTGAAGGGAAAGTACGACGGGCGCATGCGGATCACGGCCTGCTCGCCGAAGACCTCCTTGGCTAAGGAGAGCAATGACTACTTCATGTCGGCGAACGAGACGCCCTCGTCGATGTAAAGTCCTTCGATCTGGTGGAAGATGCAGTGCGCGCGGTACGAAATGGCCTCGTTGCGGAACACGCGGCCCGGGCAGATGACGCGGATGGGCGGTTTCTGACGCTCCATCGTGCGGACCTGGATCGACGAGGTGTGCGTGCGCAGCAGGATGTCGGGGTCCTTCTCGATGAAGAACGTGTCCTGCATGTCGCGTGCCGGGTGCTCGGGCGGGAAGTTCAGGGCCGAGAAGACGTGCCAGTCGTCCTCGATCTCGGGTCCGTCGGCCACGGTGTAGCCCAGCCGCGAGAAGACCTCGACGATCTGGTTTTTCACCAGCGAGATCGGGTGGCGCGAACCGAGGTGCTCGGCCGTGCCGGGGCGCGTCAGGTCGCCCGACGACGAGGCCTCGTCGGCCGCGGCGTTCTGCAACTGCTCGCGCAGCGCGTTGATGCGCTCCGTGGCCTCGTTTTTGAGACGGTTCAACTGCTGGCCCAGTTCGCGTTTCAGTTCGGGGGCTACCGTCTTGAACTCCTCCATCAGGGCGGTCAACTCGCCTTTCTTGCCGAGGATCCGGATGCGGAACTCCTCGATTTCGGCGGCGGCTTTCGGCTTAAACTCCTCGACACGTCGCAGGAGTTCATTGATTTTGTCAGTCATATTTTGATCGTGTTTCTTTTTTGTCTACTTTTGAACGACATCGTAGTAACGTGCAAAGTTATAAAAAAATTGAGATATGTTGCGTAAAATCGGCTCATTTGTCGGGATGCTGCTGCTGGCGGCGCTCCCTGCTGCGGCCCAGAAGGTAGGGGTCGTGATGAGCGGCGGCGGCGCGAAGGGGCTTTACCACATCGGCGTCCTGGAGGCGCTCGAAGAGAACGGCGTGCCGATCGACTATGTGGCCGGGACCTCGATGGGCTCGATCATCGCCGCGATGTACGCCGCAGGATATTCCCCGGCCGAAATGCGTGCGATCGTCAACTCGGGGGTGGTCAAGGAGTGGGTCTCGGGGCGCATCGACCCCAACAAATACATGGCCTATTACCGGCAGGTGGGGAGCAATCCCGCGTTTTTGAGCCTGCGCATCGACGTCGAGAGTCCCTCCGGGAAGCGGCTGCGCGTACCCCGGAACCTGATCTCCTCGACGCAGATCGACATGGCCCTCACGGAGCTGTTCGCCCCGGCGACGGCCGCTGCGGACGGTGATTTCGACCGCCTGATGGTTCCGTTCCTCTGCGTGGCCAGCGACCTGAACCACCGCGGGCCGGTGGTCCTGCGCGAGGGGGATTTGAGCGAGGCGGTCCGCTCGTCGATGTCCATTCCGCTGGTGTTCAAGCCGATGGTGAAAGACTCGATGCTGCTCTACGACGGCGGCATCTACGACAACTTCCCGTGGAAACCCCTCGACGAAGATTTCCGGCCCGATCTGATCGTCGGCTCGATCTGCACCGAGGGCAACACCCCGCCCAGCGAGGAGAGCAACATCATGGACCAGGCTTTCATGCTGGCCATGCACGATACCGACTACACGCTGCCCGAGGAGCGCAGCGTCACGATCCGCCGCGCCGTGGGGGTCAACATGCTCGATTTCGACCAGGCCGAGGCGATTATGAACGCAGGTTATGAGGACGCCGTGGCGGCCATGCCGCAGCTGTTGGAGAAAGTCGCCGAACGCCGCGACTCGGCCTACTACGCCGGGCGTCGCGAGGCGTTCCGCGCCAAGTGTCCGCCGCTGGTCTTCGACGACTACAAACTCGAAGGGCTGAAGCGCGCCCAGCGGGAGTATATCCGCGATTTCGTGCAGGTGGACCGCCGCACGCCGGGCATTCAGCGGCCGATGGGCTTCGAGGAGCTGAAAGACAATCTCTTCGAGGTGCTTGCCGGCGGCGATTTCACGATGGACTTCCCCACCGTGCGCTACGACTCCGTCCGGGAACGTTATTCGTTCGAGGCCAAGTTCGGCACGCGGCCCAATTTCAAGATCATCCTCGGGGGAAACATCTCCTCGACGGCCTTCAACCAGGCCTATATCGGCATCAATTACAAGAACATCGGCCGCGTCGCGCAGCAGTTGGGCGCAGACCTCTACCTGGGGCCGATCTACACCTGGGGAGCGATCGGAGGCCGGACGGATTTCTACGCATGGAAGCCGATATTCCTCGACTATTCCTACAATTTCGCGGTCCGGAATTTCCGCCACGGCTATTTCGGCAACGTCACCAAGGTCCGCAACGCCCAGCAGGTCAAGAACAGCGAGAGCTTCTTTTCGACGGGCGTGGGGATGCCGTTGACCCACCGCAGCCTCCTGACGCTGCGCGCCAACGCCGGACACGTCAACTACCGCTACGATTCGGACGTGCTGTTCGCCGACGACACCGACCATTCGCGCTTCTCGTTCTTCGGCCTGCGGGCCGGGGTCGCCCGCAATACGCTCGACAAGTTCCTCTATCCCCGCCGCGGCTCCGAACTGCATCTCTCGGCCATCTATGTCGCCGGACGCGACAAATACCAGCCTTACGATGCGAAAGACTTCATTTCGCGCGAAACCCGACAGTGGTTCGGAGGGCGTTTTTCGTGGGATAAGTTCTTCGATGTGCCGGGCGTCAGCTGGTTCTCGTTCGGTTTGAACGTCGATGCCGTGTGGACCAACCACCCGCGGTTCCGGACCGAATCCGCGACCCTGATGTCGATGCCCGACTATGCGCCCGTGCCGCATGCCCGGATGATCTACATGCCCGATTTCCGGGGCAAACGCTTTGCGGCGTGGGGCCTGATGCCGACCTTCGACCTGCTGCCCAACTGCTTCTTCCGGACGGGGTTCTACACCATGTTCCGTGAAAAACGGGACTTCAACCCCCTGAAGAATCCCGACGAGCGCTGGCATTATATCGCCGAGGCGTCGCTGGTCTACCACACGCCGATCGGTCCCGTGAGCCTCGCGCTGACGAAATACGACCTGAAAAACTGGCGCAACATGTACCTGACCTTCAATTTCGGGTATGCGATTTTCGCCCCGAAAGGGACGTTCTATTGATCGCGAGGCCGGTTTCGCCCTCCTGTAAAAACGATGCCCGGATGCACATGCTGCATCCGGGCGTCGTTCATTCAGCGATCAGGGCCGGCGAGTATCCGGGGTCGATCTCCATCCGGCAGCCGCCCTCGACGGGGCGGAAACGCACGTCGGTGATATACATTTCCCGCGGATGGATCGCGCCTTTGCTTTTGTGGGCATGGAAAACGATCTTCAGGTTGCCCGCCTTGTCCCGGAACAGGGCGCTGTGCCCGACGCCGACCAGTTCGCCGGGATTCTGCAACAGCGGATTGCGGTCGTATTTGGTCCAGGGGCCCAGCGGCGAGTCGGCCGTGGCGCAGCCGATGCCGTAGAAGGGACTTTCGTAGCTGTTGGCCGAATGGGTCATGTAGTAAGTGCCGTTCCGCCGGATCACGAAGCAGCCTTCGTTGACGCGGGGCCAGACCTTTTCCCACTCCTGCGAAACATGGATGCAGGGGCGCATCGTCTCTTTTTTCAGCGTCGTGCAGTCGTCTTCCAGCTCGACGACCCAGATATTCAGCCCGTCGTTGAACCGGTCGAAATACATGTACGCCCGGCCGTCGTCGTCGATGAACAGCGTGTTGTCGATGCACTTTTCATCGGCGATCATCGGTTGCCGCTTCTCCTGTACGAAAGGACCCAGCGGCGAGTCGGAGGTGGCGACGCAGATGTGCTCTTCGGCCGTGAAATACATGTAGAATTTGTCATTCAGCCGGTAGACCTCGGGCGCCCAGAACCATTTTTCGCCCCAGACATCCGTGCGGTGCAGGGCCAGTCCGTCGCGGGCGTTGCCTTTGGCCCTCTCCCACGTGGAGAGGTCGCGGGATGTCCACACCTCGATGCCGCTTCCGGCGCCTGTGCCATAGGCGTAATACACCCCGTCGTAAAGCAGGATGAAAGGATCGGCCAGGGGCACTTTTCGGAGGTTTTGCGCCGCACAGCAGGCGATGGCGAACAACGTCGCGATTAATGGAAGCAATCGTTTCATAGGTCGTAAGATTTAAGGTTGGGACCGGGGATGAGGGCCGCGGACGAACGGGCTTCGGAGTCTCCGGACCCTGCAAAGATAGGTGTCCGGCCCGGCGCAAAATGGAAAAATATTTCCATAATGTATAACTCTTTGATCAATTGCGGCCCATCGGGTGACGGCATGGCTGAAAATCGGATAAAACGAATAATTTTGTCGGAGTACGCGCCAAATGGCATTTTACGACGGATTCAAACCATTCAAATAACCTGTATGAAAAAACTGCTCATCTTCTTCCTGCCGGCGATCCTGTTCGGATGCGACTCGCCTGCATATCGTAATCCGCTCGACGTTGCGTTCGGCGACCCGTTCATCCTCCACGCCGCTGACGGAAAATTCTATATGTACGGAACGAGCGGCGACATCCGGGGTTTTCGCGTCTGCGTCTCGGACGACCTCGTTACCTGGCAGAAGGGCGATGTCGTCTACGACGGCAATGCCTCGGCATGGGGAACCGACTGCTTCTGGGCGCCCGAAGTGTATGAACGCGACGGCCGCTATTACCTGTTTTTCAGTGCCAACTGGCGGCATAACCCGAACGGCGACCTCGAAACGTTCCGCATCGGGGTGGCGGTTGCCGATTCGCCGTCGGGTCCCTTTTCCGACCTGTATGACCGTCCGGTGTTCGATCCCGGCTATCCGGTGATCGACGCCAACGTATTGTGGGACGATGACGGCCGGGTGTATCTCTATTATTCGCGCTGCTGTTACAAGCATCCCGTCGAAAGCGAGCTTTCGGCGTGGGCGCGCGACAAGGGGCTTTTCGACGAGATCGAGGAGAGCTGGGTGTACGGTGTGGAGATGAAGCCCGATTTCAGCGGCGTCATCGGCGAGCCGGTCGCTCTGCTGACGCCCCCGCAGTCTGCCTCCGACCCGCAAACCGGGTGGGAGAGCCGTTCGGTCACCGCCGGAGAGGTCAACCGGCGCTGGACCGAGGGGTCGTACGCCTTCAAGGAAAACGGGACCTATTACATGATGTATTCCGCCAACTTCTACGGCGGGCAGCATTATGCGGTGGGCTATGCTACGGCCGGTTCGCCGCTGGGTCCCTTCGTGAAATCGTCGGACAATCCGGTCCTCGAGAAGAATGCGGACAAGGGCGGCGAGGTCACGGGAACGGGGCACAATATGGTGTTGAAGCTTCCCGGCGGCGGGATGTACTGCGTCTACCACGGCCGGACGGCCCCGACGGGCGATGTGCGCATGGTCTTCATCGACCCGATGGAGGTGACCGAAGACGGTCGTCTGAAGGTCTTCGGCCCGACCACCTCGCCCCAGCCCGTACCCGTGTGGACAAAGGGCCTGTGAGGGGGCGGCTTTCCTGCGAATCGGCGGGGCGTCCCGTTCTCCGGGTGACTGCGGCCTGATACGGACAGAGCTGTAACTTTTCAGGTTACAGCTCTGTCCTTTAATGGGAGCGGGGATCAGTCCGTCAGCGTCAGTTTCACCTTTTTGTCCTTTACGAGGATGAAGTAGTCGCCCGGTTCGAGGAACCGGTTGCCGTCGCCGTCCGTGAAACTCAAATCCTTTTCGGGGTCGATCTCGAACCGGAACGTGCGGGTCTCGCCGCGGCGGATCGGCTGTTTCTCGAAGTGTTTCAACTCCCTGACGGGGCGTGAGATGCGGCATACGGGGTCCGATATGAACCAGTGAACCGTCTCGGCGCCGTCCATGCCGCCCGTGTTGGTCACGGAGACCTCGACCGTCGTCTTTTCCCCGCGGCGCAGCGTGGTTGCCGACGGGCGCAGGTCGCCGTATTCGAACGTCGTATAGCTCAGGCCGTGCCCGAATTCATAGAGCGGCGTGCTGGGGATGTCCTGATATTTGCCCTGATGGGTGCGGCCGCTCTGGCGGCGGTTGTAGTAGATCGGAATCTGGCCCGTCGAGCGGGGGAACGTCATGGCGAGGCGTCCCGAGGGGTTGATCCTCCCCGACAGAATTCCCGCCAGGGGGTTTCCGCCCCGGATGCCGGGCTGCCACATCTGCACCATGGCCCCGCAGAGGGGTTCGAGGCGGCACAGCTCCAGCGGCCGGCCGCTGGACAGAACCAAGACCAGCGGTTTTCCGGTCTGGGCCAGTTCGGCGGCCAGCTGCTCCTGGATTTCGGGAAGCGCGATCGTCGAGCGCGAGGCGTTCTCGCCGCTCCACTGCTTTTTCTCCCCGAGGCAGAGGACCACCACGTCGGCAGCCGCGGCCGCGGCGACAGCCTCACGGAATCCGGAGCGGTCCTCGCCGTCGAAGTCGCAGCCCCGGGCGTAGAGCAGTTCGGCGCGGCCCCGGTATTCGTTTTCCAGCCCGGCGAAGAGGCTCACCGCGTCCTCTTCGCGGCCGTGTGCCGACCACGCGCCGAGCAGGTGCAGCCGGTTCTGCGCCATCGGGCCGATGACCGCGATGCGGCGGGCGGCTTTCAGCGGCAGCGTGTTGTTCTCGTTTTTCAGCAGCACCATCGACTCCTCGGCGAGCCGCTCGGCGACGGCGAGGCTCGCGGGAAGCAGGAACCGGTCCGTCTCCTCCGACTCCGGGGTGTAGGGGCGTTCGAACAGCCCGAGCCGGAATTTCAGCCGCAGAACGCGCCGCACGGCCTCGTCGAGTTTCTCCTGCGAGACCTTGCCTTCGCGGACCAGGGCGGCCAGATGGGCGTCGTAACAGCGGTTCATCATGTCCATTTCGACACCCGCGTTGAAGGCCTTTTCGGCGGCCTCCTTCCGGTCGGCGGCCACGCCCTGCGAGCGCAGCTGCTCGATGGCGGCCCAGTCCGAGACGACGAATCCGTCGTGCGCCCAGCGCTCCTTGAGCACCTCGGTCAGGATGTAGGGGTTGGCCGTGCCGGGCGTTCCGCTGATGTCGTTGAAGCAGCTCATCACCGTAGCGGCTCCGGCCTCGATGCCCGCCTGGTAGGGCGGCATGTAGGTGTCCCAGAGCGTCTGACGCGAGATTTCGGTGTAGACGTAGTCGCGGCCGGCCTCCGAGGCGCCGTAGCCGACGAAATGCTTGAGGCAGGCGGCCACGCGGCGGGAGTCGGCGAGGTTGTCGCCCTGGTAGCCTTCGACCGCCGCCACTCCGTAGACGGCGTTGGCGTAGGGGTCCTCGCCGTAGCCCTCCGAGACGCGGCCCCAGCGGCCGTCGCGCGCCACGTCGATCATCGGCGAGAAGGTCCACTCGACGCCCGACATCCGCGCCTCCTGTGCGGCCACTTCGGCGGCCTGCTTCACCAGTGCGGGATTCCACGAGCAGGCCTGGGCCAGCGAAATGGGGTAAGTGGTGCGGAAGCCGTGGATCACGTCGTAGCCGAACAGCACGGGGATTCCGAGCCGCGACTGCTCGATGGCTTTTTTCTGAAGCCGGTTGCGCAGCTCGGGCGAGGTGTCGAAGTAGATGAGCGAGCCGATTTCGGCGGGAATCTTGTCCACCGGATCGGCCACGTTGTTGGCGTTGTCGTTGCGGCCGAGCGTGTATTGGTTGAGCTGCATGACCTTCTCTTCGAGGGTCATCCGCGACAGCAGGTCGCTGACGCGCTCTTCGACGGGGCGCGAGGCGTCCTTGTAGGCGGGCTTTCCGCTCCCGTTCCGGGCCTGCGCCCCGAGGGCGGCGGCCAGCAGCAGAGCGATAACGGTTATTTTCTTCATAGGTTGTGCTTGTTATTTGAACACGGGTTTGTCCGAGAGGCGCATCGTTGCGCCGGGGTCGTTGTTTTTAAGGTCGAAAACCACGATGCGGTTCCCTTTTTCGGCGAGGATTTCGGCCGAAATGAGGATCGACTGCTGTTTCTCCTCGTCCCAGAACGAGCCGAGGTAGTGCCCGTTGATCCACACCTCGCCCATGCCCCATCCCGACACGTCGAGGTAAACGGCTCCTTCGTGCGCCGCACGGTCGAACTGCCCGCGCCGGAAACAGGGCGTGTTGCACGGGCCGAGGGCTTCGAACTCGAGGGCTTCGGGATCGGCGTCGCGCACTTCGAGCGGGGTGATCGTCCAGCCGGCGATCGTTTCGCCGCCGAGGCGGGCTTCGCCGAAGAGTCCTTTCGAGTTGTCGAGAATCTCCGGGCCGTAGGTGATGCGGCCGATGTTTTCGACGTAGAGCTGCAATGTGTGCTGGCCGGTTTCTGCCTTCAGGACCAGCGTTTTTTGGTTGTCGGTCAGGGTTCCCTGAAACACGCCGTCGAGGTAAACCGCGGCATAGTCCCGCACGTTCTCCAGTTCGAGCGCGGCCTCCCCTGCGGGAACGGTGATTGCGGCCTGGTAGAGGACGTATCCGAATTCCACCCCCACATCGCCCATAGGAAGCAGTTCGTCGGACTCGCTGACCTCGCCGTAAATCTGCGTCAGAGGGGCGCATTCGGTCATTTTCAGCTCCTGCGCCCCTGCCCGGAACAGGCCGGGCAGCAGGCAGCAGAGCAGTAGACAGATCTTGTTCATAATCGTGCGGTTTTAGCGCATGAAGGAGGTGATGAACGACTCGTCGAGTGTGACCTCGGGAGCGAAACGGTCGCTGCGGACGTAGCGGTCGATGCTTTCGAGCAGCTGGCGCGTGGCGGGGCGCTGGTCCATCTTCTTTTTCGTGTCGACCGCCAGAACGAGCAGTTTGCCGCCGCCGACGCGGGCCTCGAAGCCGATGCCGAGTTTCTCGTTGTTGTCGAAGCTGTCGATCACCTGGATGAAGGGCCGCAGCTGGCGCGGGGTCTGCTGCATCTCGATCACCTTGGCGTTCTCCAGAATGTCCCACCACTGCCAGTCGGTGTGGTACGAGGTCGGGAAGTCGGCGAACACGGGTTCCTCGGCGTGAATCAGACAGCCGATGGTCATCGGCGCCCAGGCGAACATGATCGGGTTCCAGAAATGGTTGTGAAAGGTCGATTTGCGCCCCTTGACCTTGTTCGGCGCGGGGGTCAGGACGACTTTCTTCCCCGCGGCGAGGTACTGTTTGGCCTGCTCGCCGAACTCCGTCGTGTAGAGCACCTCCGTATCCGACTGCATCAGCTGTGCGTTGCGCGGATAGACCCAGATGTCCCAGCTGTTGCTTGTCTTTTCACCGACGTTCAGGTGCACGGTCAGCTTCTGCGGGCCTCGCACCTTGCCGAGCGGAGCGGAGAACTCCCCGACGGGGAACACGCCGTCGGTGCCTACGGTCTGCGATTTCAGACTGCCCTTGGCGATGGCTTTCCCGCTGCCGTCGGTGATCGACCAGCGGATTTTCGCATTTTTGAGCGCCGCCGCGCCGAAGTTGTAGATCTCGGCCTTTGCCGTGAAGGTTTCGTCTTCGAACCAGGCGCTTTTCGGGTAGCGGAGCAGCGCCACGGTCGGCGCGCAGAAGGCCCGCCAATCCTCGGGCGTCACCAGTCCCTTGGAGTCCCAGAACGGATCGAGCACACCCACCGGGGCGTAACCCTGGCCCGGGAAGTCGTTGAGCGACAGGAGCTGAAATCCGGCCGATTTGGACGAGCGGAGCAGCGCCTCGATCACGGCCTTGTACTCCACGACGGTCAGCGCGCCCGAGGCCCGGAAGAAGTCGTGGGCCTGATCGCCCATGCCGTTGGCGGTGAGCATCTCGCGCCACAGTTCGAAGTTTCGGGCCTCGACCGGTCCCGTGTATTTCCCGATCTCGCGGAAGTCGGGATAGACGCACCGCTGGCCCGACTCGTGGGAAATTACCGGAACGTCCACGTCCGACTCCTTGCTGCGGTCCCAGTCGGTCGAGGGCCGTCCCTCGTAGACCTTCACGGGGCCTTTGTTGGTCTGCTGCGAGACGTAATACTGGTCGGACGGGACGCGCGTGCGGGCCGTCGAACCGCTGTACAGATGCCGCGTGTCGAGTTTGCGGCCGTCGGCGGTCAGCTCCTCGATGAAGTCGAAGTTGCCGGTGATCTCGTTGCCGTTGCAGTAGAGGATGAACGAGGGGTGGTTGCCGTACTCCTTGAGGATGGCGCGCATCTCGCGGCGGAAGAAGTCGTAGCGCGCTTCGTCCGGCTCGGCGTCCTTGCCCCACATGGGCATCTCGACTTCGAGGTAGACGCCGTGGCGGTCGGCCATGCGGAAAGCCGCGGCGGGAGGGCACCACGAGTGGAAACGGATGTGGTTCAGTCCGTAGTCCTTGACGATGCGCATGATACGCTCCCATTCGGCGTCGCAGACCGGGGCGTGGCCCGTTTTCGGGAACACGGCGTTCTCGACGGTTCCGCGCAGGTGGAGCGGCCGGCCGTTGAGCAGGATGTGGTTGCGGCCCTGCGCCACTTCGCGCATGCCGAACGTCGCCGACTTCTTATGTTCGAAGGACTCCTTTCCGGCGCCGGTCAGCAGCGTGCACTCCACGGTGTAGAGGTTCGGGTTGAATTCGTCCCAGAGTTTGGCCTCCCGGCCCAGCGCGACGGTTTCGGTCAGGTCGATCTCCTCCGCTTCGCCGCCGACAGGGACCTCCTTCGTTACGTGCAGGCCGTTGCCCGAGACGGTGAGCAGCGCCTTTCCTTCGAAAGGCTTTTTCGTGCGGTTGTCGATCTTCAGGCGCACGTCGACGCTGTTCGTCGCGAGGTCGGGATACAGCTGCATGTCGTCGATGTAAACGGGGTCTACGGCCACGAGTTTCATTTCGCCGAGGATGCCGTTCCAGTTGATCTGCGTGAACTCCGTGTGGGCGTGGTTCCATTTGTGGGTGTTGTACTGGAACCGGTTGTCGATGCACACCGTGATGCGGTGCGTCTTGCCCGGGGTGACGAAATCCGTCAGGTCGTGGTTGTGGGGGACGCTGATGTAGTCCAGTCGGCTCACCTCCTTGGTGTCGACCCATACCGAGCTGAGCCAGTGGGTGCGCTCGAAATAGAGGAAGATGCACTTGCCCTTCCAGTCGGCCGGGAACTCGATGTCGCGCTGATACCACGCCGGACCCATGTACTCGTAGACGCGCGTCAGGCGGTCGACATGGCGGTAGGGTGATTTGTAGCCGATTTTGTAGTCGTCGGTGATGCCGGGGAGCATGATGGTCTCCTGGAGTTGGTGGTTGTAGCGCGGCGAAAGCGATCCCCTGCGGAAATCCATCACGTCCGTCTGGAACCTCCACTCTCCCGAGAGGTCCATTTCGCGGGTCTGGGCGGCCGCCGGGGAGAGGGAGCCCAACAGCACGGCCGCGAGAAGCAGTTTTATAAACCGGTTTTTCATGTATGGTGTTGTTTTAGATTATCGTTTCAGGTGTTTGTCCGCGAATTTCACGAATTGCCGCCAGTCGTAGAGCGTGATGTCGTGGTCGCCCGAACGGACGTGGTGGCCGATGTGTCCCGACAGCACGGGCGCGTCGGTTTGGGGCAGTTCCGTTCCCGAAAGTCCCTCCAGGCCGAACAACTCGTAGACCGGCGTGGCGTGGACCCCCGCGAGGAACTCGCCTTTCGGATCGGCCCAACGGTCCTCGACGGCGCTGGCGATATACACCGGGCGCGGGGCTATCAGCGCAATCAGTTCGTGCTGGTCGACGGGCAAAGCCGCCTCGTTGCCCGAATACCGGTTGAAGTTCCCGCAAAACCAATGCGGGAAAAGGCTGTTGATCCTGGCTACGGTTTCGCCGTAACAACGCCGCGACAACGCCGCGCCGCCGCATCCCGAGTCGTTCGACACGGCCATGGCGAAGCGCGGATCGACGGCTGCGGCCCAAAGGGCCGTTTTGCCGTGCCGCGAATGCCCGATGACCGCCACGCGGGAGGCATCGACATCCTCGTCGGTTTCGAGGTAGTCCATCGCGCGGCTCAAGCCCCAGGCCCAGGCCGCGATCGTGCCCCATTCATCGGGGGCCGGTTTGGTCTGCCCCTCGCGGTAAAAGAGCGGGTGAACGCCGTTTTGGAAGCCGTCGTCGTAGTCGGGGTCGATGTCGCCGCGGTAAATCGTGGCGAGGCCGTAGCCGTTGGCGATCAGCATCTCGACCGGCCACCGTGATGCCGCCGCGGCGCGCGGGAACCCTTTTGCGCGGACTTCGCTGCCGCCCTCTTCGCGCGGCTTCATGCGCGAGACCGACTCCGTGACGAGCGGGTCGTCGCAGATCGTGTGGTTGCCCTTGAAATTCAGCCCCAGAAAGACCGGAACGGCGTCGGTGCGTTTGTTGGGGATGTAGAGCAGGATGGTCATGAAATGTGCGTCGCTCTCGGTGAAGTAGACGGCGATCTCCCGGCGGGTGGCCATGTTGCCCAGCGTGTAGCGGTCCTCGCTCAAGACCTCGAAATGCAGTCCTTCGGGACGGCCGGGGGCTTTTCCGTAGACCTCGCTTTCGAACAGCGACAGCAGTTCGGGACGGCGTTCCGAAGTCCACGTTTCGGCGTCAGTCACCTTTTTGCCGGCGATGGTTGTCAGCGGGTCGGGCAGCGTGTAGGCCGGAACCTGCGATTCGTCGTAGTTTGTCGCGGGCATCTGCGCCCGGGCGCAGAACAGGGTCAGGCCGCAGAGCGACAGCAGCGCGTATTTTTTCACGGCGGTCATGGCTGCAATCGGCGTTTGATGCGCGTGAGCGCCTCCAGATAATAGTAGTCGGCGTAGGTGAGCGGCACGTCGACCTCCGAGGAGAAGGGATAGGCTCCCGTGCTGTGCCGGAGAATGAAGCCTCCGTTCTCACCCGCCGGAGCGGTGTATTCGGGCGAGGCCAGCGTGCGGATCTGCTTTTCGGCGAAAGCCATGTACCGCTCCCCTTCGGCTGCGGGCACGAAGCCGCTCAGCTCGACCAGCGCCGAGGCCATGATCGCGGCCGCCGATGCGTCGCGCGGCGTGGAGGCGAGGGCCGGAGCGTCGAAATCCCAGTAGGGAATCCCGTCGGCGGGCATGTTCCTGTGGTTGATGAGGAATCCGGCGATGCCGCGGGCCTGTTCGAGGTAGCGGGCGTCGCCCGTGAGGCGGTACATGCAGGTGTAGCCGTAGAGTCCCCATGCCTGTCCGCGGCTCCAGGCCGAGGAGTCGGAGAGGCCCTGATGGGTCTGCTTGAGATGGGGCTGTCCCGAGATCGTGTCGTAGGAGACCAGGTGGCAGGAGCTGAAGTCGGGGCGGAAATGGTGTTTCAGCGTCTTGTCAGCATGCGATACGGCCATGTCGCGCAGCGACTTGTCGCCCGAACGGTCGGCGGCCCACATCAGCAGTTCGAGGTTCATCATGTTGTCGATGATGACCGGATACTGCCATTTGTCGCGGTTGTGGTCCCACGAGCGGATCAGCCCTACTTCGGGTTTGAAGCGCGTCGCCAGCGAGCGCGCCCCGGTGAGCAGCACCTCCTCGTAGGACTTGTCTCCCGTGAGGCGCAGTCCGTTGCCGAAACTGCAATAGAGCATGAACCCCACGTCATGGTTGTCGGTGGTGTGTTTTTCCCGCTCGACGCGTGCGGTGAACATCCGGGCGTACTCCAGCACCCGGGGGTTGCGGCCGTTCTCGTAGACGTACCACAGCACGCCCGGGAAAAAGCCGCTGCACCACCAGCGCGAATCCGACGAGACGTCCTCGCCGTTCTCCCACGTGCGCGGCAGGCGGCCTTCGCGCGCACTGTACTTCTCGGCCATCAGCAGCGTCTGCCGCTCGGCGCCGGCCAGCGCCTTGTCCACGACGGTCTCCAGCGGTTCCCGCCCGCCTCCGGCGCAACCTGCGAGCAGGACGCCGAGAAGCGTGTATGTCAAAAACTTCTTCATCTTCTTTTAATGTTTGTCGTAATAGGCTTTCATCAGATACCATGCTTTCTTGCGGTATCCCTGATCGGAAACCAGCCCCTTGCGGTTCCAGCCCTCCTGGTTGGCGGGGTGGAAGCGGAACGGCGAGCGGAAGTCGAACAGAATCCACGGCGACACGCCCCGCAGGTTGGGGATGTTCTCGAACATGCGCAGGTTGTCGCGGTAGAGGGCCTCCTGATACTCCTCGCTCCACGAACTGGCCACATCGGCCGGGCCGTGCTGGCCGTAGAGCGCCTCGCCGCCGAATTCGGAGATGATCAGCGGTTTGCCGCGCGCCACGTCCCACACCGCCTTGTCGGGCGTGAGGGGCCACGGGTGATACCAGCCCATGTATTTGTTGATGGCCACGACATCCAGTTCCCCGATGAACGGGTCGTCCATGACGAACAGCTGCCGCTGGCGGTCGAAACGTACCAGATCGAACGCCGCAACGATCTGGCGCGTGTCGTCGATCTCCCGGCAGCATGCGATCAGGTGGCGCAGGAAGGCGTTGCGCGGCCCGGAAGGCTGCGTCTCGTTGGCCACGCCCCAAAACGTCAGGGCGCAGCGGTTCTTGTCGCGCGCGACCATCTCGCGGATCATGCGGCCCGCCTTTTCGCGGGTTTGGTCGTTGGCGAAGTCGATGCCCTGCCAGATGGGAATCTCCTCCCAGAGCAGGAAGCCCATCTTTTCGGCCAGCCGGACGATATGTTCGTTCTGCGGGTAGTGCGCCAGACGGATCATGTTGCAGCCGAGTGCCTTGGCCTCGCTGAGCAGCATCACGGCGTCGGCCTCGGAGTGTGCCCGGCCCATGCGCTGGGGGATCTCTTCGTGGAACGAGATCGACTTGAGGAACACGGGCGAGCCGTTGAGGACGATCTCTTCGCCCTCGGTGCGGCTATTGCGGAACCCGATCGACTCCTCCACCCGGTCGCGGTCCGTGGAGACGATCACCCGGTAAAGTTTCGGATCGGCGGGGGACCAGCGTTGCAGTCTCCTGACCCGGAACGACGCCGAGGCCGTACCGGTCGCTCCGGCAGTGACGGTCCGGTCTACGTTCAGTTCGGGAATCTCGATCCGTACGGCCGTTCCGGCAGCGGCGCCCGCCAGCTGCACATCGGCGTCGATCCGGTCGTCGGAATCCTTGCCGAGGCGGATGAAATAGTCCCGGATAAAGGCGTCGGGCACGCTGACGAGCATCACGTCGCGCGTGATGCCGCCGTAGTTCCACCAGTCGAAGGCCATCGCCGGGATGGCGTCTGTGGTGCGGGTGTTGTTGACCTCCACGGCCAGAAAGTTGCCTTCGGGCCTGAGGCGGCCCGTCACCTCGATCTCAAAGGGTGTGAATCCGCCTTCATGGGCGCCGATCTCCTCGCCGTTGAGGTAGACCCGGCAGCGGTAGCTGACGGCTCCGAAATAGAGGAACTGCCGCCGGCCGGTCTGCTCGGGGGCGTCGAACCGCCGGGCATACCACACCGTGCCTTCGTAGTATTTCAGCTCGGGCATCTGGCAGTTCCAGTCCGAGGGAACGTCGAGCCGCAGGCCGTTGTCGAACGAATATTCGTAGAAATCGGTCTTTCCCTCCGGCCTGCGGTTGAGGTAGATCTTGTTTTTGCGGCCCTGATCGTAGAGATCGACGATGGCGTCCCACTTTCCGTTGAGCGACTGCACGTCGCGTCCGTAAACGTTGGTGATCAGCTCCTGGGCTGCGATGTCGGCCGCCGCGAGCAGCAGCAGAGCAAATGACAGGATGAATTTTATCGGTGTTTTCATTGTTATCAGGATTTGTGGTTCGTCAGCGGATCAGTTCGTAGCGGTACATCGCGTAGTCGTTGGGCGCGGGAAGTTCCACCTCCAGCGTTCCGCGGCGTCCGGTCTTCTGCACGGCGGCCTTCCCGCTCCCCAGCACCGGCGTGAGGCGCACTTTCGAGTTCTCGGGGAGCCACGTTTCGATCCGGGCCTTCCGGTCGGGGTTCTGCTCGCGGAAGAAGATCAGGTAGCCCCGCTCGCCGTCGACCGACTGGAATCCGGTCCACGAACGGCCCGACGGTTCGTCGCCCACGGGGAGGATCACTCCGCGGTGGAAATCGTGCTGCACCTCTTTGTAGCGTTCGATCAGCGCGCCGATGCCCAGCGCCTCTTCGGGCAGTCCGCTCGCCTCCATCCAGGCCAGCGGCTGTCCGGCCATGGTCGTTGCGAAGAGGTATTCGAAACTGTAATTGGCCGGGGCGAACGGGTCGCCGGCATATTTTTCCGTGTTGCGCCATTTGTTGAGGAACTCGATCTGGAGCTTCTCCGCGGGAACGTATTTGGAGAGCATCCACAGGTTGCGCAGCGTCCAGTAGGGGTAGTAGTTCTGCCAGTCGGTGTAACGGTTTTCGAGGAAAATGTTGCCGTACTCGTTGAACATGTGGTAGCCTCCGCGGCGTCCGGCCGTGGCGTCGAGGTTGAAGACCACTCGGCCGCCCGTCCGCTCCAGCACGCGGTCGAACAGCCGCCGCAGGTTGCTTTCGGAGCGTTTGTCGGGGATTGCCAGTCCGTCGATCTTGAACGTGCGGATGCCGTACTCGTCGTAGAGACCGACGAGGGCCTGCGCGTCCTTCTCCCAGTCGGCATAGCCGTCCTGTACGCTCGGGTTGAACCAGAGGCAGATCTCCACGCCCAGTTCCCGGCCCAGCTCCACGACAGGGTGCAATCCCCGGGGGTATTTCTCCGGGTCGGGTTTCCAGTAGTCGGGATTGTCCCAGATGTTTTTGAACGACCCCTTCGCCACGGCGGAGTTGGGGCTTTTGCCCACCTGCCAGCCGTCGTCGATCTGGAAATGCGTGATGCCCAGATGCGCGGCCTTGCGGACCTCGGCCAGGCAGAACCGTTCGTTCACCTTCGTGTCCTGGCTGCGGTCGCCCCATGTGTTCATCATCACCATCTCGTCGCGTCCGGGAAGCAGCTTCCGTAAATTTTTCTGGTAGCTCCGCAGGGCCGTCAACTGTTCGAGTTCTCCGCCCGACCAGACTCCGAGGACGCATCCGTAGGCTTTCACCCACTCCCCTTCGCGGAGGTCCTTCTCCGTCACGCCCAGTCCCGTCACCGTGAAATCGCCGAACTCCGCCGTGAAGTCCCCGCCGCCATAGGCCAGTTGCACGCCCGAACCGGGGGCTTCCTTCAGGAAGAAGAATCCGCGGCCGTTCTCGGCGTTGCGGGCGAAGAGCAGGTTGCCCCGGTAGCTGTTTTTCCGGTAGGGAATGACGTCGGTTTCGAAGACCAGGTTGTTGTTCCAGTCCGTGACGTCCTGGAACTCCACGATCCGCGTGTGCCAGTGGAACCCGCCGGGGTTGAACCGGTCGAGGGTCGCGGCGACCGGCTGCGACTGCATGTCGGCGGTCGATTCGATGTTCTTGCGGTCGGCGGCGTTGACCGCCCGGCTCTCGGGAAGCTGTGCGGCGCTGCCTTTGAGGTAGGTGTCGCAGGCGATCGCCGGAGTGTCGGCGCAGATGCGGTAAATCCGCCGTACGTCGAGCGTTCCCAGCGAAAATTCCACGGTGATTTCCAGCCGCGCCGGATGGATGTCGGTTTCGGCGATCCGTTTCGTCGAGCAGCGTCCGCCGGTGCTTCGGGTATCGCCCGCGACCTTGAAGTCGGGCGTCAGGGAACGGGAAGTCCACACCTGTCCTGACGAAAAGTCGGTCAGGCTCTGCGTCATCAGGTTGCCGCCGTTCCAGACGAACCGGCGTTCGATCCGGGAGTTGCCGATCGTCAGGGTGTCGTTCTGCAAACGGCTGTAACAGCCCTCCTGCGGGAAGGCGGACGTGCCGCAGAGCAGCATCGTGAACAGTATCGGGAGTGTGTGTTTCATGGTCGGGATTCTATTTTGCCGGCAGGATTCTGCGCATCGTGTCGGTAAAGATCGCAGCCATCCGCTGCTGGATGTATTTGTCTTGGCCCCGCTGGGGATGCCACCCGTAGGCGACGCCTTCGATGGTTTGCGTGTCCTGGGCGTGGAGCAGGCTCTGCTGGGTCCCGGTGGCCGGGTTCGGAGTGTCTTTCGAGAAGCCGATGTTCCTGTCGAACTCCACGAGCGGCAGGCCCCACCGTGCGGCGAGGCTCCGTATGGCGGCGTTGTAGGTCGTCCGCGCGTCGTGCCAGTCGGTGCAGAGGACGATGACGGCGGGTTTACCCGATTTCGTGCCGTAGTACTTCGATTTCGGGTCGTCCTTCAGGGCGTAACACTCGCTTTGGTAGCGTTTGATGACGTAATCGAACGCCGCGGCGTAGTTGCTTCGGTCGAACGGCGTCGTGTAATCGGTGTACTTCTCTTTCAGGCCGCCCGTGGCCGAGACGTCGCGGTTGTGGACCTGCATGATGACCAGCGCATCCATCTCGTCCAGCTCCCCGGCGTTCCAGAGCGTGCCCTCGGCCATCCGGTTGGCCGTGTCGGCGATCGACTCGCCGCCGATGGCCCGGTTGAGCGCCCGGGCGTCCAGTTGCCGGCATCCGATTTCGAACCAGCCGTTCTGCGGCGAGGCGAACGAGGCCCCGGTGAGGAGGATCGTATATTTCGCGTTCTCCTGCGCTGCGGCGTGTCCCCATGCGAGGGGCAGCGCAAGCAGCAGTGTCAGTAGTTTTTTCATTGTCGTTTTCAGTCGTTGCGCAGTGCGCGGGGCGCTTTCAGAGAACCGCCCGTGTTGAATTTCTGGTTATCGGGAATCCCCTCTTTTCTGCCGACGCCTTCGCGCATCAGCCTGCGGAGTTCTCCGAGGTGTTTCTGGTAGATCAGGCGGGGCGAAGCGTCGTATTTGCGGCACAGCGAGGCTGCCATGCCGACCACCTCGCCCATCATGCCCGTCGTGCGCATCACCCGCACCGTTCCGAGGGCCACGTGCGTCACGCTGATGTTCCGCCCGGCCATGAACAGGTTGTCCACGTTGCGGGAGTAGAGACACCGGTAAGGCACGGCATGGGGATAGATGTGGATGTGTTTGGTCGCGGCCTTGAACTCCCGGCCCGGGAAGCGCACGGAGTTGAGCGAATCGGGAAAATGCAGGTCGATGTCCCACGTCGCGGTGAACGAGGCGTCTTCGTGGAAGACGTTCTTGTCGATGTCGTCCTGTTTGAGGACGTAGTCGCCCAGAAGCCGCCGCGATTCGCGTTTGCCGGCCACATAGGCCACCCAGCCCAGCTCGCGGTTGCGGTACTTGGCATTGTCTTTCAGGCCGTTCTTGAGAAAGCTCCAGTTCGAATAGATCACCAGCAGGCCGTAGTCGCGGATGCGTTCGAAATCGCGGATCTGGTCGAGGTTCATGCCCGTCTCCCATTTCCATTCGCCCATCGTCACCCGCTCGCAGTTTTCGGCGTTGAACTCCACGCCGTAGCTGAACGTCGGGAACGAGGTTTTGCGGCCCGTGTCGACCGAATACCATTGGACGGACGAACCCATCGTCATCCGGTCGGCGGTTTCGGGCGCCAGCGTTTCGCCGAATTCGTCGCGGCTCTCGCGGCCCATGCGGTAGTCGGCTCCGGCCAGGAATCCGACGGTTCCGTCGCCCGTGCAGTCGGCGAAAAGCGGCGCTTCGAGCGTCGTCTCCTCCCCGGTTTCGATGTGGCGGACGATTACGGATTTTATCCGGCCGCCCTCTTTGTTCACCGCTACGGCGCGGCAGCTGGAGAACAGCTTCACGTTCTGCTCCCCGGCGATGAACGCACTTTTCTTCGCGTCCTCGTAGTTTTCGGCCGGCCGGGCGTTGCCTTCGCGCGAGTGGCCGAATTCGCGGATCATGCGGCCCAGTCCCTCGTTGGGGCCAAGCTCGATGACGCCGCCCAGGTGCACGCGAATTTCGGAGCTGTTGTTGCCGCCCAGCACCGGGCGGTCGTTGACCAGAGCGACGCTGCACCCCAGCCGGGACGCCGCGGCCGCGGCGCACATGCCTGCGATGCCGCCGCCCACGACGACGAAATCGAACGATTCGGCGGTTTGCGGCGTTGCGGGGATGCCGAGCATCCGTTTGCGGAATGCAGCGAGTTCCGCGCTTCCGGACGGAGGGACGTCGCCCTCTTCGGTGGTGAAATAGACGGCGTCGCAGCGGCCGTCGAATCCGGAAAGGTCGGTCAGCGAAACGCTGACCGGACCTTTCCGGACGGAGACCTTTCCGGCGCACTGCCACATCCACTCGCTGCCCGTGCAGCCGAGCGTCGCGGACAGTTTCCGGCTGCCGACCCGGAGGGCGAACTTTCCGGGACCTTCCCCGTCGTACCAGGGGGCGACCCAGTTGAACGTCCGGACGTAGACCCGGTAGGTTCCCGTTTCCGGGAATTCGACCGTCGTCACGGCGTCCGCCACGGGTTTGCCCATGCCGTGCGCGATGAGGTAGGGCGAACCCATCTGGTCCATGAACTGCTGGTCCACGGCCCACCCGCCCTTGTCGCGGAAACTCTCGGCCTCGACCAGGACGCCGCTCCCGAAGGAGGCGGTGACGGACAGCAGCAGCGCTGCGGAAAGCAATGCAACCCTCTTCATGGTTTTTCAGGCGTTAGTTGATCTGTACTTCGTGCAGTTTCACCCAGCCTTCGGCCGTCTTTTCGTTGTTTACGGCGAGCTGGATGGCAGGCCGGTTCTCCTTCGTCGTGTCAACGATGGCGATGCCCCACGTGTATTTCCCCGCGGGAAGATCGACGGCCGGCGTTTCGAAGGTGTAGGAGAAGGGCTTGCTCTCGACCCAGGTCGAAGGCTCGCAGTCCTTGTCGACGAAGACCTTCTGCGCCTTGTCCGAAGCGTCGATCAAAGCGAAGGCCACCTTGTATTTGTAGTTCCACTGCGGCAGGTTGTTCGGGAAATAGCCCCAGCCCATGTTGCGCCAGCGCGAAGCGACCTTGACACGGCTGCCTGCGCTCACCTGGTCGGGAACGATCACCTGGTCGGGATAGAGACGGTAGCCGCCTTCGGAGACGAAGCGCTGCACGAGGCTGAAGGCATCGTTGAACCACGACTCGGTCTCCTGGCCGACACGGAAGTCCATCATGTTGACGCGGGCTTCGGCCGAGGAGTCGAATTCGCCCTGGCGGACATCTTCGGGGTGTCCCTGGCGGTAGCCGGCCGGGTCGTTCCAGTAGCTGTGGCTGCTGACGATATATCCGCCCTCCATGATGATGGGGACCTTGTAACGCCATTGTGCGGCGATTGCCTTCTCCCAGGTGCTGTAACCCCAGCTGGAGTTGTTCATGCCGAAGGCGTCGGAGCGGATGCAGTAGCCGTTGCTGATGGCCAGGGCCACGAGGCTTTCGCTGTTCGGGTTTGCCGTGCCCTGGCTCGTGGGATGGCCCAGTACGCGGTGGTAGTTGATCACCAGGGGAACCTTCGTGAAGTGTTTGGCGTAGAGCTTGGTGATCCAGTCGAGGACTTCGCGCTTCACCGTTTCCGTATTCTCATCGACAGCCGATACGTCGTCCTTGTTGTAAGCCACGCTGTGGCCCTCGCCCCACTTGCCGAGGCCGTAGCCGTCGATGAACGAGGTGTATTCCGGATCGTTGAACTCCTCGGCGAGGGCTGCGACGAACTTCTCGTAGTAGCGCTGGAAGATCGGGTCCTGCGGCATCGGTGTCTTGCGGTCGGGGTATTTCGGCTCCGACATCGCGTATTCGGCTCCGGCATCGTAGACGAACTGGGGCGTATTGGCGCCCTGGTCACGTCCGTCCACCACGACGCGGAAAGCGATGGGGAGTTTCAGCTCCCGGGCTTTCTGAACCAGTTTGTAAACCTTCGAATCGGGGTCTTTCCAGGCGTACTGCCCGTCTGCGGGATTCAGCACGGACCATTTCGTGCGGATATAGCAGACCGAAGCGTAGTCCGCCACCCTTACGTTCTTTCCGAGCAGCGGTACGTAGATCTCCTTGTCGAAATAGGAGGGATCGTAGTCCGCGCTGACATACATCACCCAGCCGTTGAGCGGGTTGTGCAGCACTTCCGACTTGTTGTAGGCGGGCTTTACGGTCACACCGGCAACTTGGCCGCCTTCTTCGCCGCCGCCGTTGTCCTTCGAGCAACCGCAGGAAGCGGCGCAAAGAAATGCTGCCTGAAGACAGCCGGTCATCAGATTTCTCATGTGTATCATGTTGCTGTTTTTACGATTGATTGTCGTTGTAATGGAATATTGCCGTATCTTCCTGTCGGCCGGAACCCAGTCTCCATTCCGATACGGCAATATTTTTCAGTCGTGCGGTCCGGCGTTATTTGTTCCGGGCCAGGATCGTTCCGTGACGCAGATCGAAGATCAGCAGGTCGGAAGCGGGGATTGTGTAATACGAGTTGCGCGTCTCTCCGTCGGCACCTCCGTGCAGTTCGCCCACCTTGCCGAGAGTCAGCGTGAGGTTCTGCTTCTTGCCTTCTGCCGTCAGCGGACAGGTGAAGCAATAGGCATTGTTCTGGTTGTAATCCGCATCGCCGACCGAGAAATTCTGGGCTACGCAGAACTTCATGCCGCTGGAAAGTTTCGTGCCGTTGTGCTCTTCGGCGTCATAGATCAGGATCTGCGGGTCGGCGAAGCTCTGCTTCAGGTTGAGTTTGCGCACGCCCCAGCCCGTACCTGCTCCGTAGGCGTAGAGATCGAGCACTTCGATCGTTGCCTCGGGATTGGCTTCCGCACCGCTCGGGTGGAATGTGACGGACAGCGGCTTCAGGTCGGTCGCCGACGAGTAGATGCGCACCTGTTTGTTCTCCATGTCGATCAGCAGGCGGTAGTTGCCGGCGCTCGGGATATTCCACGAAACGGGGGTTTCCGTCATCTTCACGTCGACAAGCTCCCCGTCGCGGAGCGCGCCGTTGCCGTCGCTCGGAACGATGTAGTAGGTCTGACCCTCCAGCTCGACGGGAATCTGCAACTCGCCGATGCTCAATTCGCCGTACCAGGCATAGAGGTTCGCATTCTCGACCGTCTTTTCGATCTCCGTCACGCTGCTGATGGCCGTGCCGGAAAGCGACACCTTGTCGGCATCGAAGACATCGACCTTGATCGGGGTTACGGTCACCTCCACGGTGCGCACTTCGGGCATTTCGTATGTGGGGCCGCCCGCATACTCCGCGATGACGCGGAACGCCAGCGTGAAGGTCTTGTTTACGGGCACCTTCCAGCGCTCGTTAGCCCAGTTGTTGATTTGCTCGGAGGTGTAGCTCCGGCTGAAGATGCCGTCGTCTTCGCTCGTCACGATGGCAGTGGACGAACCGAAGTTGTTGTTCAGCAGGTCCAGTTTGGTCGTGTAGGACACCAGAGACTCGTCGGGCATCGGACGCGCGGGCGTCCAGTCGAAGGTCAGTACCGTAGCCGAAAGGTCGTTTTCGTCCAAAGCGATCTGGGAGGCGGAGGCGGTCAGCTCCAGAGTTTCCCGGACCGGGTCGCTGTCGTGTTCGTACGGGTCCCATTCACAGGCCCACTGGCCGAGTGCGAGAAGGGTCAGCAGCGACAGGTTGCATGCAAATTTTATCTTTTTCATAACTGTTTTTTTCGTGGTTGCTGATACGGTCCGGAATCTGCCGGACACATTCTTGTCTGATCCGCCCGGAGGCGGGGACGAAGGTTTTTAGCCTTCGTAACCTTCATATCCGGGATTCTGCGGGAAATTGCCGACATTCGCGTCGCGGATAGCCTGCGGAATGGGCCACAGCACGTGGAAATCCTGGATGAGGTCGCGCGCCTCGGGGTTGTACTTTCTCACGCGTTCGAGCAGCTTGCCCGTGCGTATCAGCGTGAAGCGGCGGCTCTCTTCGCCGTAGAGTTCGCGGATGCGCTCGTCGAGCAGGAAATCCATCGTCATCTCCTCGTCGGAAACGTCGGACACTTTGGCGCGGCGGCGCACTTCGTTCACGGCATCGGCGGCCTTATCGGGCATGTCCTGACGCAGGTAGGCTTCGGCCAGCAGCAGGTAGGTCTCGGCCAGGCGGAATTTCATGCGGTCCTTGTATGCGCCGGTAAGCTGGAGGTTTTCCTCCTTACCGAAGAAAAATTTCTTCAGCGCCGGGAAGAGCTGGGCCTGCGACCACGATTTGTCGTCGATGGGGCATTTTTGTCCCAGCTTGTTGGGCGTCAGCGGGTTGTTGTAGTACCAGTTGCGCTTGATGTTGTACTCCGAGTTGCGGATGTCGCCGTCTTCGAAGATGCCTTTTTCCTGAATATCGGGGAACCCCTCCTTTTCTCCGGCCGTCGTGGCGTTGGTTCCCTTGACGCCGATCCACCACTTCAGCGGATAGATCTGCGCCAGGCCGCGGCCGCCGAGCGAGTCGGCCAGTGCGAATCCGTCGATGGCGTGGTACTGGGGATTCCAGGCGCGGCGGGTCCAGTCGTCGGAATTCGTGCCGCCGCCGACCGTGTTGTACTGAAACTGCATGACCCAGATACCCTCGGTGTTGCCGGCCGAACGGTTCTGATTGTTTTCGACGAACATGTCGCTGAAATAGTCGCCGGGATCGTTCTTGGCGTTGCCGAAGCGGCTTTTCATCAGACTGTAATACGGGCAGTCGATCACGTCCTGGGCATTCTCCTCGGCCAGCTTATAGTCGCCTTCGGCGCCGCGCAGCAGGTACATTTCGCTCAGCAGGTGGCGTGCGGCCCACGTCGTAAGCTTGCCCTCCTTCACGTTGTCGGGATTGTCGGGAAGGTACGTCTTGGCAAATTCCAGGTCTTTGATGATGTTGCCCTGCACCTCGATCTTGGGATCGCGCGAGAACGAGAGCAGGAAGGGCTTCTGGATGGTTTCGACCCAGGGCACGTCGCCGTAGAGGTAGACCAGCGTGCGGTAGGCGTAAGCCCGGAAGAAACGGGCTTCGGCCTGGTAAAGCTGTTTGTCGGTGGGATAGTCCCAGTTGTCGTTCTTTTCGGAATAGATCAGCAGTTCGTTGGCCGAAGCGATCAGGTTGTAAGCTCAGTTCCAGTACGAGCCGACGAAAAGCGTCGACGGGTTGAGCGTCATTTCGGCGAACGGAACCAGCGAACCGTCGCGGACGGTTCCCATGCGGCAGAGGTCGGTCGAAATCTGGAGCACCTCGTAGGCGCAGGCGCCGTTGTGCATGAAAGCGCCGTTTTCACCCCAGGTGTTGTATTCCGAGCGGGCGATGGCGTAGAGCCCCGTGGCTCCCACCTCGAAGCCCAGTGAACTGGTGTAAGTGTTGTCGGGGGCCAGCGAACTTTTCAGATCCTCTTCCAGGAAGGAGGTGCAGCCCGCAGCTATCGAGAGGATCGAACTCGCGATGCCGATCTTGATATAATTCATCGTTTTCATAGTCAGGTCTTGATTAGAAGGTTAAGGTTAATCCCAGTACGTAGGAACGGGCGGTCGGGAACGATGCGAACCAGGTGTTGTCGTAGTTCAGCATCTGGCGCATGTTGGAGAAGGCGCAGACGTTGTTCACGCTGAAATTCACGTCGATGGCGCTCAAGCCGATCCGGCGGACGAATTTCTGATTGACACGGTAGCCCAGCGTGATGTTGCGCAGCTGCACGTAGTTGAGCTTCTTGTAGTAGCCGTGGCTGAAGGAGGCCTGGTAACCCGGCGAAACGACCTCTGCGTCGGGGGTCTCCGGCGTCCAGTATTTCACGCCGTGGATGTAGTTGCCCGAACCGAACGTATACGAGGAGATGTTGGCCACGTTGTCCGTCATCCACTTGCCGAAGACGCCGTTGAACAGGAACGAGAAATAGAAGTCCTTGTAGGAGAAACGGTTGCCCATCGACATCGTGAAGCTCGGCTGTTTGCTGCCGATCACCTTGCGGTCTTTGGAGTCGATGACGCCGTTGCCGTCGACATCCTCCAGTTTGGCGGCTCCGGGCGTGGCTCCGGTCTGGTGGGCCACCTCCTTGCCGTCCTTGTCGATGAACGTGAACTCGTCGCCTTCCTGCCAGATGCCGATCATGTTCCAGTCGTAGTAGACCGACAGCGGCTGGCCGATGAACCACTTGTTGTTGATGTCGTCTCTGCCGTCGCCGCGCAGCGCGACGATCTTGTCGCGGTTGAGCGAGAAGGTGAAGTCGGTCTCCCACCTGAAATCCTTCTTGCGGATATTCTGCGAATGGAGCGTCAGTTCGATACCCTTGTTGCGGGTCTGGCCGACGTTGTAGAGAATCTTGCTGTAACCGTTCATAATGGGAACGGTACGCGACATCAGCAGGTCGTGCGTGTTGGAGAGGTACATGTCGATCGTACCGCCCAGACGGCCGTTGAAGAACTGGAAGTCGATACCGAGGTTGGCCGTATAGGTGGTCTCCCAACGCAGGTCGGGATTGCCGATACCGTCGCTCGGCAGGTAGGCCGAGTTGGCGGCGTCGCTGTTGTCGCCCCAAATATATTTGACACCATTGGTCGAGTAGAGACGGTCGAGCGACTGATAACGTGAAATGGCGTTGTTTCCGTTGGCGCCGTATGAGAGGCGGATCTTCAGCATGTCGATCCAAGAGGCGTTGTCCTTGATGAAGCTCTCCTCGCCGAGATGCCAGGCAACGGCAGCCGAGGGGAAGAAAGCCCATTTGTGGTTTTCAGCGAAGGCCGAGAACGAGTCGGCGCGTCCGGTGAGTGTCAGAAGGTATTTGCTGTTGAAGCCGTAATTCACACGGAACATGCCCGAAACGAAGTTCTCTTTCCAGAAAGACGAACTGATGGCGATCTTGTTCTCGGCGCCGTCCATCCGGTAGAAGCTCGAGTCGTCGTTTACGAAGCCTTCGCCGCTTTGCGAAGCGGCTGTATACTGGGCCTCCTGCATGGAGAAGAGACCTGTGAAGTCGATGTGATGTTTGCCGAAATTCCGGTCGAATTTAAGCACGTTCTCCCACGTCCAGTCCGTCGTGTGGTTGTTGGCCAGCTCGGCGCGGCCGTCGACTTTCTTACCCGTTACGGTGTTGCGGCCGTAGTAGGTTCCGTTCATCTGGCTGCGGTAGTTGTAGCCGAACTGCGACCGGAAAGAGAGCCCTTTGACCGGAAGTTTGAGATCGAGGAACCCGTTGGCCATGAAGTTGCGGCCCGTGCGTTTCTGGTCGGCGTTGACGTCCTTCATCGGGTTGGGCAGGTTCGAGTAGTCCATCGGCTCCTCGTAGTAGGCGCCGGTCTCGTCCCTGTAGATGCCGTAGGGGCTTTGCTTGATGGCATGTTCGAGGTTCGGCGTCGCACCGCCGGTCTCACGGTTCACGAACTGCGTGGTGAGACCTACGGACAGCCAGTCGTTCATTTTCTGGTTGATGCTGGCATAGACGTTCGTGCGCTGGTAATTCGAATTGTAAACCACGCCGGGGTTGTCCAGGTAGGAAACCGAGGCCATATAGGTGGTCTTCTCGTTGCCGCCCTGGAAGCTCAGCTGGTGGTCCATCGTGAAGACCGTGCGGAAGACATAGTCCTGCCAGTCGTTGGTGATGCCCTTGGCGTAGTTTACCTTCTCGCTGGCGCTGATAATCGAACCTACCAGCGGATCGAGCTGCTCGCCGCTGTAATTGTTCTTGAGCCGGCCCATGTCCTGTTTGAGGCGGATGAACTCGTTGGGACCCATGGTTTCGATGCGCTGCATCGGCTCGGCGATGGCGAGCTTCGTTTTGTAGGTGACATGGAATTCGCCCTGCGAACCCCGCTTGGTCTGGATCAGGATGACGCCGTTCGAGCCGCGCGAACCGTAGATGGCCACGGCCGACGCGTCTTTCAGCACCGACATGTTCTCGATGATGTTCGGGTCGAGGTCGGCCAGTCCGCCCGAGTAGGGAATGCCGTCGAGAATGATCAGCGGGTCGTTGCTGGCCGTCAGTGAGTTCTGGCCGCGGATCAGCAGGGTCTGGTTGCTGCCCGGCGCTTCGTTGCCGGTCGTGATGTTCAGACCGGCGACCTGGCCGACCAGACGGTCCATCAGGTTGTTGGTCGAGACCATTTCCAGCGTCTGTTTGCTGACGACGGCGAGACCTCCCGTGAGGTCTTTCTTTTTCTGCGTACCGTAACCCACGACGACCACTTCGTCGAGGGACTGGGCGTCTTCGGTCATCGTCACGTTTACGACATTCGATGCGCCGAGTTTCACTTCCTGGTCGGTATAGCCCAGACAGGTGAAAAGAAGCGTCGAGGATGCGGGAACTTTGATTTCATAAACACCTTGCGTATTGGATACGGCTCCGTTGTTGCTTTTGCCGTCCTTTATCACGACAACGACTCCCGCCAGCGGGGCGCCGCTTCCGTCGGTGATTTTACCGGTTACTTTGACGTCGTTCTGCTGGGCGAACGACGGTGTTGCAGACAGCAGGAATAAGAGGGAAATTGTCAGGCTGCCTATAAGCTTTTTGTACATGCTCATTATCATAAAAGGTTTCTTTTTGGTTAGTGCTTGTATCTCCGTTATAAAGGGATTGTCTGGAGGGGCGGGAGACACTTCGTCGCCTGGTGTGGTTTTCCGATCATCTTTTCATAGGTTTCAGGTTTTAATTTTTTAAATTTTTTATGTATTTCAAAGGAAAAGCGGACGCCGGGGACTTCGGACCCCGTATTGCAAAGGTCAATAAAACGGGGCGACCGGATGGGCGTCGTTTATTCGGAAATGGTTCCAT
>ENA-UENY01000275-UENY01000275.1-human-gut-metagenome-genome-assembly--contig:-NODE-275-length-36163-cov-18.503076_pt1 | contig 36163 bp, 30 predicted proteins | sample MGYA00242886_ERZ507888 | MGnify/ENA primary metagenome ERZ507888 (study PRJEB26167, sample SAMN06115543) | human gut metagenome | host: Homo sapiens | place: China:Chongqing | collected 2014-11-10... | reverse complement strand
TACGATCCGGTCAGCCAGATGGATCTGTATGTAGTGATTAAAGTAATCGGTGTATAAAATTGTATCAATGGGAATTTTTACCATGACCCGGCTTTCCTTTACCTCAATATAATGGGAAGAGCGCTTCGCCTTCATGGAAAGGTAATAATCCATGGTCTGAGAAAAATCCGCTGTGGAAATGGGCTTTACCAGATAGTCCAGTGCCTTTAAAGAATAGCTTTTTAATGCAAAGTCCGGGCTTACTGTGGTAAAGATAATGGTACAACCGGTATCTTCACGGCGGATGTGTTCTGCCAGACGGATGCCGGATGCTGTGTCGGAATCTTTGTCCAGAAAGATATCAATGAAGATTAAATCAAAAACGCCGGATTTCCATGATCTGAGAAAATCCGCCGCACGAGTGAAAGTCGATACCTGTAAGGCCAGAGAACAGGCAGAGCAGTAAGCGCCAAGGAGCTGCGATAAATGACAGCTGTCCTGAGCGCAGTCATCAACGATTGCAATATTCAAAGTAACCCCTTCTTCCGGCTGCTATGGCCGGCCGCTTTCTGAATTGCGGTGAAAAAAATTTTCGCTTTTCATTATGAAACGATATATTTTCTTCACTTTCAGTATAATATACAAAAGTTCAAAAAGCAAGAAAAATCGGAATATATTGTAAAAATATGGATAGACTTTTCCTTAATGAATCCCTTTTGTCTATAGATAAAGGGAAGGAAAGGAGTTTGGCAGCATGGAGAAAAGCACGCATAAAAAAAACTTTGACCCGGAGCATATGAGCCCGCAGGAGCAGCTGAAATTTGAAATTGCACAGGAGCTGGGACTGGATGCGAAGGTGTTGGAACAAGGCTGGCGGAGCCTGACATCCAAGGAAAGCGGACGCATCGGAGGAATGATGACAAAGCGCAGACGCCAGATGAAGGAAGCTGCAGGCAAGGAAAAGGATAGTTGAAAGAAGGGGCTTCATCCGCTATACTTAGGATGAGATCTAGGCGAAGGCGGCGGCCGGAGAAAGGACAGGAGATAGAGGATGAAGCTTGCAGTTATCTGTTTTACAAAGAAGGGCGCTTTGATCGGTAGGCGCCTGTATACATATTTTAAAGCACAGGGAGTGAACTGTGAGGCCTGTGTGCCGGAGCGGTTTTTAGAGCAGGACTGGAAGGCAGATGGGATGAAGAGCCGGGGAAAGGAAAACCTGACCCAGTGGAGCGGCCGGCAGTTTTCGGAGAAAAATGCTATGATCTTTATAGGCGCTGCGGGGATTGCCGTACGGGCGGCGGCTCCGTGGATCCGGGACAAGTTTGCGGATCCTCCGGTAATTGTGATCGATGAAACGGCCCGATTTGTGATCCCTCTGTTATCCGGTCATGTGGGAGGAGCCAATGAGCTGGCCTGTGAGCTGGCAGCATTTCTTGGCGCAGTGCCGGTGATCACTACGGCTACGGACCGAAACGGACTCTTTGCAGTGGATCTCTTTGCGGCAGGAAACGGGCTGGTTTTGACGGACCGGAAGATGGCAAGAGAAATTTCTGCCCGGATCCTGGAGGGGAAAACCGTTGGGTTTATAAGCGATTTCCCCACAGATGGAGTACCGGAGGGCTGTGCGCCTTACTGGCAGGAGTATACCATCTGGATTACCATAAAAGACCGGCTGCCAAAGGAAATGCCTCAGGGGATCAAGGTGCTGCGTCTGGTACCGCGGGCAGTGACGTTAGGCGTTGGCTGCCGAAAGGGGATTCCTTTTCCGGTTCTGAAAGAACGGGTAGATGCATGCCTGAAGGAGGCGAAAATTGCACCTGAGGCGGTAAAGAGGCTGGCTTCCGTTGACCGGAAAAAGGAGGAGCCGGCGATTTTACAGCTGGCAAAGGAGCGGGGATTGGAGCTTTGCTTTTATACCGCAGAGGAACTGGCTCTGGTGCAGGGAGATTTTAAAGAATCAGAATTTGTGAGAGAGACGGTAGGGATCGGAAATGTATGCGAACGGGCGGCCTGCGCTGGTGGCGGAAGGCTGATTTTGAAAAAAAGGACGGGAGAGGGAACGGCCGTGGCAGCCGCGTGTAAGGCTTTAGATGTGATTTTGTGTGAAAAGGGATTTGGAGAACGGTAGTGCTAGGCCGTATTTTTTCGTTGTGCAATGAAATGCCATATGGTATACTTTTTGGCAGAATGAAAAAAACGGGTGAACGATGGAACAGATTTTTACATACAGAAACCAGAAAAAATTAAGGTGGGGCTATACCACAGGGACCTGTGCGGCGGCGGCTTCTCTAGCCGCTGTTCTCATGCTGCTCAGGAGGAAGGAAACGGAACTGGTAAGCCTTACAACGCCAAAAGGGGTCCGTCTGGAGCTGGAGATTGAGGATATTCAGATGGGGGAAAACTGGGTTTCCTGTGCGGTGCGCAAGGATGGAGGGGATGATCCGGATGTGACGAACGGAATGCTTGTGTACTCCCGTGCAGAATATGGAACAGGAAGCGCAGAGGGAGAGCCGGAGAATGGATATGTGTTTGAGCGGGAAGGCGTTCGGATTGAGCTTATGGCAGGAGAAGGCGTAGGCGTTGTTACAAAGCCGGGACTTAACTGTCCGGTGGGAAAGCCTGCCATCAATCCGGTTCCCAGATCCATGATTTTTCATCAGGCAGAAAGAGCCTGCCGGGAATCCGGTTTTCAGGGGTGTATTAAGCTTTCTGTCTCGGTTCCAGGCGGAAAAGAGCAGGCAGAGAAAACCTTTAATCCCAGACTGGGGATTTTGGGAGGTATTTCCATTTTGGGCACCAGCGGGATGGTAGAACCCATGAGTGAGAGGGCCCTCCTTGAAACCATAGGGCTGGAGCTGCGGCAGAAACGGCTGGCAGGCTGTGAACGCCTGATTCTTACGCCGGGCAATTACGGGACTGCATTTTTAAGAGATCACCTGGGGATTGAGCTGGATCAGGCGGTCAAGTGCAGCAATTTTATCGGAGATACCCTGGATCTGGCGGTTCAGGAAAAGCTGCGCCAGGTTCTTTTGGTGGGACATGGAGGAAAACTCATTAAGCTTGCAGCCGGGGTGATGAATACCCATTCCTCCGCGGCAGACGGACGTATGGAAGTGCTTGGAGCCTGGGGGGGAGCATTGGGCGCGTCTTCCGAGCGGATCTGCCGGATCCTGGAGGCAGTGACGGTGGAACAGGCCCTTTTTGTTTTGGACGAAACGCCGGGACTTTTGGAAGCGGTGATGTCCAGGGTGATGGAACGAGTGGAATTTCATCTGAAAAAGAGAGCCGGAGAACGCCTTCAGGCAGAGTGCATCATATTTACCAACGAACGGGGAATACTGGGAATGACATCGGGGGCAGAGGCGCTTTTAAAGGAATTTGAGACAGAATAATATTTGAATGAAAGGATGCAGTATGGTACATATTGTTGGAGCAGGCCCAGGGGCCACAGACCTGATCACCGTGAGAGGAGCTAGACTTTTAAAGGAAGCGGATGTGATCATTTATGCAGGTTCCCTTGTAAATAAGGAACTGCTGGAGCTGGCAAAAGAAGGAGCTGAAGTTTACGACAGCGCCCGCATGACCTTAGAAGAGGTGATGGCGGTGATAAAAAGGGCCTGGAAGGAAAAAAAGGAGATCCTGCGCCTTCATACAGGGGATCCCTGCATCTATGGGGCGATCAGAGAGCAGATGGACGCCATGGATAAGGAGAAAATCCCCTATGAAATCTGCCCCGGCGTTAGTTCCTTCTGCGGAGCAGCATCCTCTTTGGGGATGGAATATACGCTTCCGGGAATTTCCCAGAGCGTGATCATCACCAGGATGGCGGGAAGAACGCCGGTGCCGGATCGGGAAAGCATTGCTTCCTTTGCGGTCCACCAGACATCTATGGTTCTGTTTTTAAGCGCAGGGATGCTAAGGGAACTGTCTGCAGAGCTGATAAAGGGAGGATATCCGGCAGATACGCCTGCTGCCATTGTGTATAAGGCTACCTGGCCGGAGGAAAAGATCGTGCGCTGTGAGGTGAAGAATCTGGCAGAGGCGGCAGAAGCTGAAGGTATTACAAAGACAGCGCTGATCATCGTAGGAGAGGCAGTCGGACAGAAGGACTATGAGCGGTCTAAGCTGTATGATCCGTGCTTTGAAACAGAGTACCGGAAGGCGCAGAACCCGGAGATGGGAGAGGCCTGCGGGAAGGCGGAAGATGAAAAAACAGGGGATTTAAGGCAAAAGGAAGGCAGAACAGGCCGCTTATATGTGGTGGGGATCGGCCCCGGCTCTGCAAAAGGGATGACAGGAGAGGCCAGGCAGGCTCTGGAGCGATGCCAGGTGATTGCCGGATATACTGTATATGCAGACCTGGTGCGGGATGAATTTCCCCAAAAGGAGTATCTGACCACTCCCATGACAAGAGAAGAGGAGCGCTGCCGCATGGCAATCGCCTGCTGCCTTGAGGGAAAGGATACAGCGATGATCTGCAGCGGAGACGGCGGTGTATACGGCATGGCAGGTCTTTTGCTTGAGCTGGCAGAGGAAACGCCTCAGGTGGAAATCTGTGTAGTGCCGGGAGTGACGGCTGCCTGCTCCGGTGCAGCTGCCCTGGGAGCGCCTCTGATGCATGACTTTGCCGTCATCAGCTTAAGCGACCGGCTGACCCCTATTGAAACCATCTGGGAGCGGGTTGAGAAGGCAGCCGCCGCAGATTTTGTGATCTGCCTTTATAATCCCCGCAGCAAGGGGCGGCCGGATTATCTGCGCCAGGCCTGTGAGCGGATTTTAAAATACCGTTCTCCTCAGACGATCTGCGGCCTGGCAAAGCGCATCGGACGGGAAGGAGAAGAAACGGAGATCCTGACCTTAAAAGAGCTTATGGAGGCAGAGGCGGATATGTTTACCACCGTTTATATCGGCAATTCTTCCACAAAACAGATCGGCGGACACATGGTAACGCCCAGAGGCTATGAACGAAAATATTTCTCTGGAAAGGACGCATGAGGAGATGGGTAAAAACAGGAAACTGATCCTCTTTGCAGGAACTACTGAGGGAAGGATTCTGGCAGGAAAACTGGCAGAAGAAGGAATTTCGGGAGTCGTGTGCGCTGCGACGGAATATGGAAAAGAGCTTCTTAAGGAAGAAATGGAACGGGTGTGTTCATTAAGGAACAGGGATGGAACAGGGGTAAAAGACAGCCTGAAAATCAGGGCCGGCCGGCTGGATGAGGAAGAAATGGAAGCGCTGATCAGGAGAGAGAATGCTTCCCTTGTCATTGATGCCACTCATCCGTATGCAGATCAGGCCACAGCGAATATCCGCAAAGCCTGCAGTCATGTTCCGAATGTGAAGCTTCTCCGGTGTCTCAGAGAAGAAGGGGAATCGGAAGCTGCCGCCCCTGTTCGTGAGATGGCTTCGGTTAAAGAGACAGTCTCCTGGCTGTCCGGGCAGGAGGGAAATATTCTTCTTACCACAGGAAGCAAGGATCTGGAGGCTTTTTCGCAGATCCCGGATTTCAGGAAAAGGGTCTATGTCCGCGTCCTGCCTTTGGAGGATTCCATCCGCTGTTGCAGGATGCAGGGGTATGAGGGCCGCCATATTATCGCCATGCAGGGTCCGTTTTCTGCGGAAATGAACCAGGCCCATCTGAGAGAATATAACTGCCGTTTTCTGGTTACAAAGGATGGAGGAAAGACGGGCGGCTTTGAAGAAAAATTAAAAGGCGCCCAGGAAGCGGGAGCAGAGGTTTTGGTGATCCGGCGCCCTTTCGATCAGGGGATAAGCCTGGAAGCGGTTATAAGAGAAGTAAAGGAGTGGAAAAACTCATGAGAGAGGATGAAACATACAGACAGGAACGTCCTGTGGTCTATCTGATCGGCATTGGAATGGGCGGTGAGGATCAGCTTACCGGGCAGGCCATTGACCGCCTGGAGGGAGCAGAGGCTGTCATGGGAGCAGGCAGGATGTTAGGTTCCGTAGAGCCGTATATACAGGGAAAGCCGGTGCTTACAGCCTATAAGCCCAGCGAGATGGTTCAGTGGCTTGGTTCCTTTTCATGGACGGAGGCCGCTCTGGTGCTTTCTGGCGACACGGGCTTTTACAGCGGGGCAGAGGCTGCTTCCAAGGCCTTTATACGGGAAGGCTGGGATGTGGAATATATTCCGGGAATTTCCAGTCTTTCCTATTTCTGCGCCAGAATCGGCCGAAGCTGGCAGGATGTATATCCGGTAAGCAGCCATGGACGGGAGTGCGATATTCCGGCCTGGGTGAGAAACCATAAAACCTGCTTTGTCCTCCTGGGAGGAGAAGGGGGGCTTTCAGAGCTTTGCCGCAGCCTTGTGAGCAGCGGTCTGGGTCATGTGGATCTTTGGGCAGGAGAAAAACTCTCATATAGAGAGGAACGGATCCTCTGGAAACGGAAACCGGCAGAAATCCTCATGGAGGAAGAAGTACATCCCTTTGGCAGCCTGGCCTGTGCGATCGTGGAAAATCCTCATGCAGTGGAAGCACGGATCTATCCTGAACTTCATCCCAGGGATTCTGATTTTATCCGGGGCAAGACGCCCATGACAAAGGAAAGCGTACGGCGTCTGTCATTAGAAACGCTCCGTATTGGCGCAGATGCGGTCTGTTTTGATATCGGTGCTGGAACGGGTTCTGTTTCTGTAGAAATGGGACTGGCCATCCGGAGGCAGTGCGGAGAAGGCCGGGTATATGCTATTGAGCGGGAGCCGGGTGCACTGGAGCTGATTGACGCTAACAGGAGAAAATTTCACGGTGACTGGTCCGGGTTTCATATCGTAGCCGGGGAAGCTCCTGAGGCCCTTCGGGGATTGGAGACGCCTACCCATGCGTTTATCGGCGGGAGCGGGGGACGCATGAAGGAGATGATAGAGGTGCTTTTGCAGATGAATCCAAAGGTGCGGATCGTGGCAAACGCAATTTCTCTGGAAACGGTGACGGAAATTTTGGAATGTATGAAAAAGTATGGCTTTAAAGAAGGAGAGATTCTTCAGATTCAGGCATCTGCAGTGGAGCAGGTGGGAAGCTACCATATGCCAAAGGCTCAGAATCCTGTGTATATTGCGGTGATGCAGCATCCGGCAGAGGATGGGGAGGAGCTTCAGTGGCAGGATTTATGATAACAGCAGCCTCCAGCGGCAGTGGGAAAACCATGATTACTTGCGGGCTTTTGGAGCTTTTTAAAAGAAAGGGCTTAAATCCCCTGGCCTGCAAATGCGGACCAGATTATATTGACGGACTGTTTCACAAACAGGTGCTGGAGCTGGAAGGAATGAACCTGGACAGCTACTTTGAGGCGCCGGAGGAACTTCGGGATAAATACAGCCGTCTGTCCAAAGGCCATCTGCCGGTGGTGGAAGGGGTCATGGGATATTTTGACGGCCTTGGAGGAAGCACCACAAGAGCCAGCTCCTGGGAGGTGGCTCACATACTGGATCTTCCGGCAGTGCTGGTGGTTGATGCCAGAGGAGCCAGCGTATCGCTGGCTGCAGTCATAAAGGGCTTTCTGGAGTTTGAACGACCCATGGGAAGCCAGATAAAGGCTGTGATCTTTAACAGAATGTCCCCTATGCTCTATCCAAGGATCCGGGAGCTGGTGGAACGGGAAACCGGCATCCGGGCAGCCGGTTTTGTGCCGGAGCTGGATTTTCTCAAGGTGGGAAGCCGTCATCTGGGACTGGTGCTGCCAGAGGAAATTGCCGGATTAAGAGAGCAGATGAACCGCCTTGGAAAATGTCTGGAGGAAACGATAGACTGGGAATTTCTGGAAGAACTGGGAGCAGAAAAAGAAGAAAGGGATGCTTTAGAGGAAGAAAACACAGAAGCTTCCTGTACAGCGGCTTTCAGCTTCCGTCTGGGAATTGCCATGGACGAGGCATTCTGCTTTTATTATCAGGATAATCTGCGGCTTTTAGAGCGTCTGGGAGGAGAACTGGTATACTTTAGCCCCATTCATGACAGGAGCCTTCCCGAACAGCTGGACGGCCTGATCTTAGGAGGCGGGTATCCGGAGCTTTACTGCGAGGCGCTTTCGCTGAATGAGTCCATGCGGGAAGCTGTGAAAAAGGCGGCAGAAGGGGGGCTTCCTGTTCTGGGAGAGTGCGGAGGATATCTCTATCTTTTGGAGGAGCTGGAGGCGGAAGATGGACGGATCTGGCCCATGACAGGCGTTTTGAAGGGAAAAGGATATAAAAAGGGGAAAAATAGCCGTTTTGGCTACATTGGAGTGGAAGCGGAAAAAGACAGCCTGTATTTAAATCCGGGAGAACAGATCCGGGGTCATGAATTTCATTACTGGGATTGCGAGGTTTTGGAAGAAGAATGGGTAATGAGAGCAAAAAAGCCGGTAGGAAACAGAAGCTGGCCCTGTATACGCATAAAGAATCAGGTGATGGCCGGTTTTCCTCATTTATTTTACCCCTCCTGCCCGGCTTTTGCCGTCCGTTTTGCCAAAGCCTGTGTAAGATACAAACGGAAAAGAGATGAGGCAGAAGAATGATACAAAATACAGAAGGAAAAATGACGCTAAAAAAAGCGCTGCAGCAGATACGTCCGGTAAGCAGTGAGACAAAGAAGGCGGCCCGGCTTCGCTGGGACCAGGTGGCAAAGCCCTTAAACAGCTTGGGGATCCTGGAAGAGGATCTGGTACGCATTGCCGGGGCTCAGAACAGCGAGGCGGTCTGTCTGGATCAGAAGTGGATTGCCGTCATGTGCGCAGACAACGGCATTGTGGAGGAAGGCGTTACCCAGACCGGACAGGAGGTAACAGCCGTAGTAGCGGCAAATATGGCAAGAGGGGCCTCCTGCGTCTGTTTGATGGCTGCGAAAGCAGGGGCAAAGGTACTTCCTGTGGATGTGGGAATTGCCTCAGATATGGAAGGGACGGGGATTTTAAACCGGAAAATACGCTATGGAACCCGGAATTTCCTGAAAGAGCCTGCCATGACGCGGGAGGAAACGGTAAAAGCCATGGAAACAGGGATGGAAGCGGCAGGGATTCTAAAAGAAAAGGGCTGCCGGCTGGCAGGCTGCGGTGAAATGGGAATTGGAAATACAACTACGTCCAGCGCTGTCCTTTCTGTCCTTTTGGGAAAGGAGCCGGAAGAGGTGACTGGCCGGGGGGCAGGACTTTCGGATGAGGCGCTGAACCGGAAAATCCGTGTCATTCGTGAGGGAATCATGCTTTGCCATCCGGATCCGGAGGACGCTATCGACGTGCTTTCCAAGGTTGGCGGCCTTGATCTGGCTGCTCTGGCCGGTTTTTATATCGGCTGTGCCTGTTATCGGATCCCGGTGGTGCTGGACGGATTGATTACGGCTGCGGCTGCTCTGGCGGCTGTGAAGCTTTCTCCGACGGTAAGGGATTATCTGCTGGCTTCTCACGTATCCGCAGAGCCTGCGGGAGCTATGGCCTTAGAGGCGCTGGGCTTAAAGGCTGCGATCCACGGAGAAATGTGTCTGGGAGAGGGAACGGGAGCCGCGGCGCTGTTTCCCCTTCTTGACATGGCTGCGGCTGTGTACGGACAGATGGAGTCATTTGAGGAAATCCATGTGGAGCAGTACCGCCGTTTCGGAAAGGAAGAGGAAGAATGATCCTGATCACAGGGGGCAGCGGCAGCGGAAAATCCGAATATGGGGAATATAGGGTGATGGAGGAGCAGATGCCCCTTCGCTTCTATGTGGCCTGCATGGAGGTTTACGGGGAAGAGGGGCGCAGGAAGGTAGAACGCCACAGGGCTCTCAGAGCCGGAAAAGGCTTTGTGACCCTTGAAAGGCCCAGAGGCCTGTCCGGACTAAGCTTAAAAGGAGAAGGAAAAAAGGCTGTCATTTTAGAGTGCGTGTCCAATCTGGCTGCCAACGCCATGTTTGAAAAGGAGGGCATACAGCCGGATACAGAGGAACTGGCAGAAGGGCTCTTTGACGATATTCTTTATCTGGATTCCCAGGCTGATTTTCTGGCGGTTATCACAAATGAGGTGGGAGCAGACGGGGAGGACTATACGCCGGAAACCATGGAGTATATCCGCCTTATGGGGCGGCTTAACTGCCTGCTGGCTGAAAGGGCCAGTGAAGTAGTTGAGGTGGTTTATGGGATTCCGGTTGTCCTGAAAGGAGAGAAGGGAAAATGAAGCTTCTGTATTCCTGTATCATAGCAATTTCCATGTACTCCAGGATTCCTGTGCCTCAGATCCAATGGACGAAGGAGCGGATGAAGCATGCATTATGCTTTTTTCCTCTGGTGGGTCTGATCCAGGGCCTGTTTCTGGCGCTGTGGCTGTGGCTGGCAGAGGAGGTCTTTCGTTTGTCTCCTGCTATGACCGGCCTGTGGGCGGCGGCTCTTCCTGTGCTTATCACGGGAGGGATTCATATGGACGGCTTTCTGGATACCATGGACGGAGTGTGCTCCTATGGGGATCGGGAAAAAAAGCTGGAAATTTTAAAGGACCCCCATCTGGGGGCTTTTGCGGTTATCTATACGTTTGCATATATGCTCTTTTATGCCGGAGCCTCCTGTGAATTTGCAGCAAGGGCAGAGGGAAGCGCACGGCTGCTCCCTGTGCTTTTTATGACCATGGAGCGGGCCCTCAGCGGCCTGTCGGTGCTTTCCTTTCCTTCTGCCAAAAAAGACGGCCTGGCAGCCTCTTTTGCACAGGCTGCAGAGAAGAAAACAGACCGTATGGGAATGATGCTGTGGCCGTTAGCCACAGGTGCAGTGTCCTGGCTTTTGGGAGGTTTAAGCTGGCTTTTGGCAGCAGCCGTATTTTTTGTACTGCTTTTGATCCTGTTTGTCTGGTTTTACCGGTGGAGCAAAAAGCAGTTTGGAGGGATTACGGGAGATCTGGCCGGGTTTTACCTTCAGGCAGGAGAGCTGGTCTGTCTGATCGCAGCACTGGTTCTCGCCGGCTGGGTTTCAAATAATGTGGGAGGATGAGAAAATGATCCTGATTACAGGAGGACGGGCTCAGGGAAAACGGGCCTTTTGGGAGAAAAACATAGCTTCTGGGGAAGGAGAACCATCAGAAATCTCAGGACTCTGGATCCGAGGGGGGCAGACCAGTTTTGATGAGTGTTTGGACAGCCCCTATGTCTGCGAATTCCATCTTTTTATCCGCAGGCTGCTGTTGGGAGAGCCTTCTTTAAATGCACCCGACTGGGTGTACGGCACTATGGAAAAACGAAACGGCTGCCGGCTGCCGGATCGGGAGGCGTTGACGGAACGTCTTTTTAAAGCCTGTCCCGGCCGTGTTCTGGTAACAGATGAGATCGGCCTTGGCATTGTACCCTTAGATCCCTTTGAAAGGGAATACAGGGAGGAAACCGGGCGGATCTGCTGTCTTTTGGCTGCCCGGTCTGAGCAGGTATGGCGCGTGGCCTGCGGCCTGGGACAGAGGCTGAAATAACGATGAACAGAAAGAGGAATGTTAAGAAATGAGTTTGTTCCACCTATGGAAATTTCACAGCATGGCTCTCATTGCAGGCTGTATTTTAGACTGGCTGATGGGAGATCCCTACTGGCTGTTTCACCCGGTCCGGTTTATGGGAAAGTGGAGAAAAGCGACGCAATCCGAGGCTTCGAAAAATCAGAGTAATCTTTCCTTTACGGGAATTTTTATCGTCGTAAACTGCCGTTGTAGTCGGCGAAAGGCCACACGGACACAAAGAGTTTCATCAGGGAGTTCTCAATTTCAGGTCTGCCCCTCTTCTTCCGAAAACCGCCATATCATCCGGCTTTTCGGCAAAACCGGGACTGTAGCTTACAGGCAAGGTTTTTCACAGCCACCCACCGAACGCAGCGGCTGCCCGACTGCGCATCGACCGTCTATCGGAACCGGCGGGGCATCTTCCCGAAATCCGGTAATGCACGGGGCACAAAATTTGCGGATTACCAAACACATCCTACTATTTACCGATATGAAACTGATAAAAGCCATCGAAGAGCGATGGAGCCCCCGCTCATACGATTCCCGTCCCGTCAATGAAGAACAACTGGCATTGCTGTTCGAAGCGGCACGCTGGGCCCCTTCCTGCAACAATGCCCAGGAATGGGCATATTACTATACGACCCGCGAATATCCGGAAGCTCATGCCCGGCTCGCGGAGTGCCTCACCGGAGGCAATCGAGCCTGGGCCCCCGACGCTCCGGTGTTGCTGGTTTCCTGCGGATACAAGAATTTCCCGGGGACGGATGTCTATAACCGGCACTGGATGCACGACGTGGGCGCCGCGAACATCTCGATCGCCCTGCAAGCCGCCTCGATGGGTATGCAACTGCATCAGATGGCCGGATTCGACGTGGAAGCCTGCACCCGGCTGCTGGGCCTCGACACGGAAAAGATCGAGCCTGTAACGATGATGACGCTCGGCTATCCCGGCCCGGCCGACCGGCTGGCGGAGCCGTTCCGCACCCGGGAAACGCTGCCCCGGGAACGCAAGGAAGTGAAGAGCTTCGTACATAAGCTCGAATAAGACCGGAACATCCGAACCGGGAAAAAACCGCTCCGCCTCACCGGACATAACGCAAAGAGAGGCTGTTTAACAAGTCCGATTTTAATGCTCCGTCGGAATGATCTCTGACAGGGACGATTTTCAATTTCAGGGACCTGTTAGACAGTCTCTCTCCTATTGTGTTTCCGACTATTGCAATCGCTTGTAGTGGCAGTACATCAGATGCTCCTGGTCGTCGTGCAGGTGCATACCGCCGCCCAGACAGAAACGCCACATCTTGCAATCGGCGCACTCCCCTTTGCGGGCCCATTCGCGGTCGCGGAACTTGTCGAAGCGATTCTGCCACACGTCCCAGAAACTGTCCCGGTAAATATTCCCCTGATGGAAATTGGCCCGGATGGAGGTACAGCCCGAAATCGCCCCGTCCACCCGGATCGAGGCAGCCGAAACCCCGGCGGCGCACTGGTAGAAATCGTCCCGCACCTCGCCTTCGTAACCGCCCAGAAAGCCTTCGCAGGCGTAACTCAAGTCGATGCGTCCCTCCTTACGGGTACGCTTTATGAACTCCAGCACCTCGCGGAACTGTGCGTCGGTAACCGTGAGCGTCGGATCGTCCTTGGCCCGGCCGACGGGGAAGATCGAGAAAATACGCCAGTACTTGACCCCCTCGGCGATCAGCAGCTCCTTGAACTCTCCGAGCCGGGCGACCATCGGCGAGGTGACGCACGTAATCACGTCGTAGGTCAAGCGGGGTTCCCTCACGATCAACCGGATCGCGTCGAGCGCCTTCCCGAAACTGCGGGGATTGCGTCGGATGTAGTTATGAGCGTCCTCAAAGCCGTCGAAACTGATCGAAATGGATCTCAGCCCCGCATCCATCAGACTTCGCAAGCAGTCGGCGTCGAGCGCCAGACCGTTGGTCACCATCCCCCAGGCATAGCCCCGGCGGGTAACCTCCCGGCCGGCTTCCTCCAGATCGCTGCGCACGAGCACCTCTCCGCCGGAAAAGATCAACAAGACATCTTCCGGGCGGTTGTGGGGCGTAACCTCCTCATCGAGCACCTTCAGGAAATCCGCCAACGGCATGTCCGGCACGCCGGGATCGACCCGACAGTCGCTGCCGCAGTGACGGCACGCCAAATTACAACGCAGCGTACACTCCCAAAAGAGCGTACGCAGCTTGTGTTCGGCGATCTTCTCCGCATAAAGATCGGAAAAAAGGCGCAGCCCGATACGCTTGCGCAACCCGAGCTTTCGTCCCGTCATCGGCGATTATTCGTTTTTGGAAGCCGGAGCCTCTTTCTCACGGGCCCGTTGTGCCTTTTTAACCTCCTTGCGGGCTGTCTTCTCACGGATGGCCTGCTGACGTTCGACCTCCTCGACAGGTACCGGAGGACGCACGCCGTACATCAGGCGGATCTGTCTTTCGACCCGGGCCGAATCCGGAGCCTGGTCCTGCGGCTTTCCCTGAGGAGCGTTCTTCACTGTCGAACAAGCCGTTGCAAAACCCAGCATCGTCAATAGTGCCCATTTTACTTTCTTGCCCATAGCTTTCAAACTTTTTACAGATAATACGGATGAACAAATATAACTATTTTTTCGAGGAACAAAAAACGTGCAAAAATAATTGCGAAAAAATTTTGAGAATCAACACTTTTTACCTTTCTTTGCTGATACATTTTTAATCAATATTCATTTATGACAGGTCAAGTTAAATGGTTCGATAGCAAGAAAGGCTACGGATTCATTACCCGCGAAGACGGCAAAGAGGTCTTCGTACATTTTTCAGGCATCGTATCCGATTCTTTCAAAACGCTGAACGAAGGACAGAAAGTCGCTTTCGAACTTGGAAACGGAGCTAAAGGCGAACAAGCTATAAACGTCACCGTAATCGAGTAATCCATTTCATTACTCCCGAGAACGTATGGAGGCTCCCTCGGGAAGCCTCCATATTTTTTCCGGCACGGACGAAATAATTGTATTTTCGGCACGTTAATTTCGTGCTGTCAAAGAGCTATAAAATCAGATACGATATGACCAAACGAAACGAAGCGATCGCCATTCTCACGGGCGGCGGCCCGGCACCGGGCATGAATACGGTAGTGGGCAGCGTGGCAAAAACCTTCCTGCAGAAGGGATACAGCGTCATCGGACTCCACAAAGGTTTCACAGGGCTCTTCCGCGAAGCGCCCGCCACGGAGAACATCACCTTCCTCAAAGCGGACGAAATTTTCAACCTCGCGGGTTCGTTCCTGCGCATGAGCCGCTTCAAACCTTCGGACGAAGATTTCGAGAAGCGTTTCAACTGGCAGTTCTTCACCGAGAACAACATCAAGCTGCTGGTGACCATCGGTGGCGACGACACGGCATCGACGGCCAACCGCGTGGCCAAATTTCTGGAAGAAAAGCGTCATCCGATCGCCAACATACATGTCCCGAAAACCATCGACAACGACCTTCCGCTGCCCGACTGCGCGCCGACCTTCGGCTACGAATCGGCTAAAGACAAGGGTGCGGTGATCGCCCGGGCCGTCTATGTCGATGCCCGCACCAGCGGCAACTGGTTCGTCATGTCGGCGATGGGCCGCAGTGCCGGACACTTGGCCTTCGGTATCGGCGAGGCGTGCCACTACCCGATGATCGTCATTCCCGAAATGTTCAACAAAACGCCGATCACCATCGACAAGATCATCCGTCTGATGGTTTCGTCCATCGTCAAGCGCCGGATCGTCAGCATGGACTACGGCGCGGCGGTCATATCCGAAGGCGTGTTCCACGAATTGAGCGAGGCGGAACTCTCCTCGTGCGGTATTCACTTCACCTACGACGCGCACGGTCATCCCGAACTGGGCAAAGTGTCGAAAGCCTGTTTCTTCAGCATGCTGCTCGACCAACGGCTCGCGGAGCTGAAACTCAACGTACAGACCCGCCCCGTGGAGTTGGGTTACGAAATCCGGGGGCAGACGCCGGTGGCATACGACCTGACGTACTGCTCGGAGCTGGGTATCGGCGTTTACAAGCTCTTCAGCGAAGGCAAGACGGGCTGCATGGTCTATGTGGACGGCTGCGGCAACGTCGAACCCCTCTACCTGAAAGACCTGCAAGACCCCGCGACGGGCAAGATCCTGCCCCGCATGGTGGACATCTCGTCCGACCGCTTCAAAGCCGTAGTAGATAATATCCTGATGGCTATTACCCCGCCCGACTACGAAGCGGCACGCCAATACCTGTCCAACCCCGAGGAGTACGACTTCTGCAAGATCCTCGGCTGGGACGAAACGGATCTTTAGCTCCCTTTTGTAACGGCGGAAAAACGGAAATCATACACTTCGGCGCCCGGAATATCAATATTCCGGGCGCCAGTCTTTCAGGTCCTGCGGACCGCCGCAAGACATCTTCTCTCCTATTACTCCCCGTCGTCTTTTTCGGCCCAGCGTTCTTCGGTCTGTCGCACCGCTTCGTCATAATCCGCATTCGTGACACGGTACGTCCAACGGACGCTATGATCGGAGAACTTCTCAAATTTCCATTGTGAAGGATCTTTGGGAGTCTTTTTCGGACTGTTCGGCTCCAAAGCTGTAAAAACATACATCGCACACGTATCCTGAAATTCATTCGGAACTCTCCAATCAGGCAAATCATCAGGAGCAGGAAGATCGAAATAAAACTCAATCCACCCTACAGCCATTAAATTATCAATTAAAATTTCGTAATCATCTAACCACCAAGCATATTCCATTGCAATTAAAGTCGTAGCCTGCTGCCCAGGACGACAATAATAAAGACCTCCTCCTGGTGAAAATTTCGTATTGATAAACCAATACAACGTGTAATCGCTATCGTTCTGAAACCGGAAAAAATTGTAGTAATCTTCCAGATCGGGTTCTTCGGCCAAATAATCTTCTGCCGTCTTGTTTACATCCTGAAACACCTTCTCCGGCAAAGGGTCGTCGGATTTAGAGCAGGCTGCCAATCCGATCACAAATAACAAAGTCAATAAAAGGCATGTCGTTTTCATGGAGAATAATATATATCATTTTTTTCACTGCGAAAGAGACTCCGGCCACTTCACCGATAAACGACCTAAGCAAGAAAAACGGAAAAAATAGAATCATTTCCCGGGAAACAAACATCTCCTGAAACAAATTTAACGAAAAGCGCTGAAACAGCCAACTGTCCTGCCGATCATCGAGGAACATCCGATCACTTCAGATCGAAATCGTCGGCATCGCGCCAGGCGGGAAATTTCTCGCGGAAACGACGCAGCTCGTCCATATCGAGCCGTGCGGTCAAAAGCCTCTGCCCCTCCCCTGCTTCGGCAAGGGTTTCTCCCTTACAGCCGATCACGGCCGAATCGCCCGAATAATGCAGCCGGGGGTCGTCCCCCGTACGGTTCACCCCCAATACGTAAGCCTGGTTCTCGATCGCCCGGGCCCGGAGCAACGTCCGCCACACGTCACGGCGGCCCGCAGGCCACGAAGCAACGTAAATAATAGCGTCGTAATCGTTCCGGCAGCGGCTCCATACGGGAAAGCGCAGGTCGTAGCAAACCTGAAGCAGGAAACGAATGCCGCCGTATTCGACGACGCCCCGCTCCCGTCCCGGACAAAAATTAGCTCCTTCGCCGCCGATGGAGAAGAGATGCCGCTTGTCGCTCTGCACCCGCTCGCCCGAAGGTTTTATGAAAAGCAGGCGGTTGTAATAGCGCCCCTCCTCTTCGACGATCAGACTGCCAGCGACGGCCTTGCCCGTCGTCCGGACCCAGCGGGTCATCTCCTGCACGATTTCACCCGACATCGGTTGCGCGACCCGACCGGGATCGGTCACGAATCCCGTAGCGAACATCTCGGGCAAAATCACCAGATCGGCATCCGCTTCGGCAACCATTCTCCCGGCCGTCCGCAGATTGGCCGCCGTATCTTCCCACACCATGTCGAATTGACACAAAGCCACTTTCAGTTCCATATCGCCATTCGTTTTTTTACTAAAATAAAATTTCCCGCTACTCGCTTCTTTTCGTTCGATTATCCTAAATATTTGTCAAGAAGAAGAGCAACAGCTATTGCAAATGTAACACAAGCTGCTGTTAAATTTCTAAATGTTCCACCGTATGTATTAGAATGATCGTTCCACTCTCCGTGTTCTTTGTAATATTTATAATCCACATTATAGAATGTTATAAGATTAACTATACAAATAATAAACAAGAGTAATATCATAGTTTGTTTAATTATTGAATAATCTGTAATATATTCAAGGAGGGGAGCAGGCTTGAAATATTAATTGTTGTGAAGCAGTCATTATGATTAACGAAATAACCACAACCCCAATATATACTTGAAAACATCACACCATATACAGCTCCCCATTTATATTTCAAATATAATAAAAGTCTGGTACAAATGAAAATTCAATTCCGAACCACATCGCATCTCACGACAAGACGAAATATTCCGGAACCGACCCCACCGCCCCCAGGAACTTCGCTCAAAAATTGCTTTCGGCAAAAATAAAACGTACTTTTGTCAAGATAAAACACCCATTATGCTCAAAGCAGGACGCACACAAACCCTCACCGTAAACCGCATCTCGGACTACGGACTCTATCTGATCGACGACGAACAGAACGAAGTATTGCTGCCCAACCGTTATGTTTCTCTGGCCAACAAGGTCGGCGATACGCTCGAAGTATTCGTCTATCACGATTCGGAAGACCGATTGGTCGCCACGACCGAAACGCCGAAGCTGCGCGAAGGAGAAGCGGGATTCCTGCGCGTAGTGGACAAGAACCTGCACGGCGCATTCCTCGACTGGGGACTCGCGGGCAAAGACCTGTTCCTGCCCAACCGCAACCAGCAGGGAGGCGTGTTGGCCGGACGGAACTGCCTGGTTTACCTGTATGTAGATTCGGTAACGGGGCGCTGCGTGGCGACCATGAAATTCAAAAGCTACGTCAATAACGACGTTATCACGGTAAAGCCCCGCGAAGAGGTTTCGCTGCTCGTGGCTTCGGAATCCCCGATCGGCTATCGGGTGATCGTGAACAACCGTCACTGGGGCATGATCTACCGCAACCAGCTCTTCCGCCGCATCGACGTAGGCGACCGTCTGAAGGGATACGTGACACGCATCACGGAAGACAACCGCATCGACGTCAGCCTGCAACAGCAGGGAGTCGCCGAAGTGCGCCATTCGGCGGAAACGCTGCTTTCGATGATCCGCGAAAACGGCGGTTCGCTTCCCCTGAACGACGACAGCGACCCGGCGGAAATCGCTACACGGACGCAGATGAGCAAGAAAGTGTTCAAACGCTCGCTGGGCATGCTCCTCAAGCGGGGCGCAGTGGAAATCACGCAGAACGGTGTAAAACTGACCGGGCACAATGGCTAAAATACTCACGGCGGAGCGCGTATCGCGCGACATATCGGACAACTACGTATTCCAGCGTTCGCAATTGGCCTATCACGAGGCGGCGCGGCGAATCAGCGGCGACGTACTCGAAATAGGTACGGGCACGGGTTACGGCGTCGAAATAGTCGCCCCCCACGCCTCCAGCTTTCTCACGCTCGACAAAATCGAACCTGCGGGCGAACGGCCTCCGTTTCCGCACGTGGAGATGCGGCAAGCCGTAGTTCCCCCTCTCGACCTGCCGTCGGGCAGTTTCGATTTCGTCATTTCGTTCCAGGTGATCGAACACATCAAACACGACATGGAACTGGTACGGGAAGTGCACCGCGTGCTGCGTCCGGGCGGCAAGTTCATCCTGACCACCCCCAATATCCGTATGTCGCTGACACGCAACCCCTGGCACGTCAGGGAATACAATCCCGACCAACTCCGCAACCTGCTCGGCAGCGCCTTTGCGTCGGTGGAAGCCCTCGGTGTTTTCGGCAACGAACGAATCATGGAATACTACGAAAAAAACCGCCGGGGCGTTCGGCGCATCACCCGTTTCGACGTGCTCGACCTGCAACACCGGCTGCCCCGGTGGATGCTGCAACTCCCCTACGACCTGCTCAACCGCCTCAACCGCCGACGCCTGCTCCGGGACAACGACTCCCTGACCCGTTCGATCACCATGGAAGACTACCGCATCGGACCGGTAGCGGACGACTGCTTCGACCTGTTCTATATCGCGGAAAAGCAACACAAATAAATGATTCCGGCCGGATCGACATCCGCCGGCAATCCGGAAAAAACCATTATAAGCAGCAGCCGGAATCCTCATCCATTTTAAGTTCATTTTACCCGATCCAATCTTAAATCGTTAATTCTCCACGTATCGAACACCAACTCCAATAATATTTTTTGCCTCGCCTCAACAGACGACTTGTTCCAACCGGTAAAATTGTATTGGAAATCATTTTTGAATCGATTCAAGGCTGTATTTACTCCGATATAAAATTTACTATCGAGTAATTTCGTCAGACAAACAGACGATTTGCCATACTCCGACTGCTTGTCATAAAACCATTGATCTGTCGATAAATCATTATAATTATTCACGGCCTGATTAATCATGCTTTCGATCAACGTGACATTACCCAATCGATACACATAGGAGTAATACTCCTCCTCGGACAAAAACTCCAGTGGAATACTTCCATTTTTCGGTGATTGAGGTAAAATATGTTCTATTTGCAAATCATTATAAAATTGATGTCCACAGACCGGGCTGTGCAATTTTTCCAACACCGTATTTTCTATCTTCCCCAATACATAGCGCAACCGATACAAGGGATTATAAACCCCATGACTCAAAGTTATGAATTCGGCTTTAAATACCCCTACCTTATCCAGCAAATAAGGTAACATCGTTTTCTCTATCACGCAGGCAATTTCATCTATCGTCGTAAGATTACGTAATTTCTCCGCCCATTGGACAAACAAGGATTCATTCGTCTTGGCTTGGATCCTGAGGGTCGAGCTGAAAAAGAAGAAACTCTCTATTTGTTTGGCCAAATATTCGATTGCCGGCACATCCGCATTGCTTCCCAAAGACAATAACAGGATCAAATGCTGTCTGGATTTGTATTTATTAATAAAGCCTATATTTGTCACGTGAGGATACAAGCACCCATCCCGCTGTAATTCAGTGGCATTTACAAGTTCTGAATACCGTTTGGACATACAGCGTATCTCCTTTGCAAAGTCTACCGGATGCTTTTCATATTGCGTAGCCTGTTTCCCTTCAGAAGATATAATCCATTTATAAATATCATCTTCTCGCAAGATACCATTATAATATCGGGCACTCAGAAAATATCGCAAAAATCGTAGGGGTTTTTGATCTTCAGAACATTCCTGAAGATTTTGAATAATCTCCCTCCATATATCTTTTATCTTGGCAAAATCCGACTCTTTGGTATTACTAAACAGCAAATTTTTGACCAAATCCATAGCATTCAATCCCGCCCCTCGCTGATTGATCGTCTCGAAAATTTTCAATGCACTACTCAAATCTTGAGATTCGATTACAACGAGTTCTATCTTTGTCAAGCAATATTTCGCAAAATCTATCAACTCATCAATCCCGGCATATAATTGAAAGTGTCGAAGTATTTTCGTATAGGCATCCTGCATTCGCACTATAGATGGGGATCGCACTCCATTGTAAGGTTGCTCCTGTATCAAGGCTGTCAAATAATCATGACTCTCTTCATACTGCAATTCTAAGCGTACACGGGTCTCTCCCGATTCAATATCAAAGTTATAAAGTAGATTTTCTATAATCTGTAAATAATTTTTCTGAGCGCTGTTCAATGTCTCCTTTTTTAATAAATCTCGGAAAACACACAAAGACAACATAATAGTTGTCAAACGCTGTTGTCCGTCCACGACATCGAAACATCTATCATTATTGGCAATGATGATAGATCCTAAAAAATAATTACGCTGCTCTTTTGCATCGGGACTATATTCATTTTCAATATCGATCAAAAACTGCTCGACCTCGTCATCGGGTTTCCAAACATATTCTCGTTGATAATCAGGCACTAAAAAGAAATAATCCTTCAATTTAGATATAGACTGAACTTTAGCATCGATTTTCATATCTTATGATATAGTTTTTGTAGATTACGTTATACAATTAGATATTATCATCAAACGAATTTTTCAAAAAACGTCTGGGTGCGAGTATTCTACAAATGTACGTCCCATAATTTTCTACTTCGCTTCGTGAAAAGCAATACAAACAATACAAATTTAAATAAAAAATTGGAAAGCAATCGTCAATTTGAATCCGGTACGATCTAATTCCATACAAAAAAGCAGCCCTCTCGGACTGCTTCAGGTAAGTATAACAACCCGATTTGCGAACAATTAATATTCGTCCTCGTTGAAAGAAATTAATTAACATTGATTATTAGCTACTTAATCCTCGAATAAAGAAATTTACACAAAAAAACTACGCCGTCTGAGGCGGGCTGGAGCGATTGGAGGAATTGATGGACAAACATATATTCATTTTATTAATCAATCCAGTATGAAGAGTTATATTCTGTACATTCTATTTATTGTGATTATAACCGAATATATTATCATCTTCGTTCATAATTTGAAAACATTATTGTCAAATTAGGCTATTAACTCTACTATATTCTCAACATAATTGTTTCCTAAACGTTTTTATGTGTTTATAGCTTTATAAACACATTTTCTCAATTATTTCATCCACTAATTTACTCATATAATCATCAATTTCAGACTCAGAGCAACCATTTAATGGCTTTTCTGGGCCATTTAGGAATTGAAAATCTTTTAATTTTGAGCGTTGGAATACAGCACCACTGATTTTTCGCACGAAGATAGGGAATATATGTGTTCCTTCTTTCTCGGCTTTCTTTAGAATCGGGGGCAGTTCATCATTCGCTATAAAATCTGAAGCGAGAAAACTTGGGGAGACAAGAAGAATGGCGATGCCGGCTCTTTGAAGAGCGTTATCAATTTCTTCTTTCCATTTGTCTCCTGTTTTAATGCGTGTATCATCCCACACATCTATATCTCCAACTGTATTCGCAATCGTTTTTAGATGAATCTGAACTTTCTCTAGCCAGGCTACATCATCATGTGAATAGCTTATAAATATTTTATTCTTATTCATTAGAGTTTTCTTTATTAACGTGAGATCTTTAACCTCCTCTATGAAAGGATAAACTTTTTTCAAGTTTGATAATTTATTGTGAAACGAAATTAAGCCATTTTTGCAACAAGGGTTCCCAGTTAACCACAAGTGAAATAGATTTGGTAGTTCTATATCTGGGCAAAATCGTTCAATACGATTATTGCAAAGGACAAGTCTAGTAACACTTCGAATCAAGGAATAATCTATGGATGTTAATAAATTATTTGACAAGATTAACTCATTTATTGATGCTGTCTGAAATTGTTTTGGTAGCGACTTGATTCTATTATTACTAATATTCAACACTCTAAGTTTAGGGACAAGAAAAACGCTCGTATGTATTTGCGATAAATTATTATCTGACAAATCTAACACCCGTAATTTTGCCAACGATGAAATTTCTTTTGGAATATAATCAAGTTGATTTTTTGAAAGATTTAGTTTCCGCAAATTTCGACATAGAAATATTTCTTGAGGCCATTTATTGAGTTTCTGATTTGATAGATTCAAGCTTGTTATTTGCAATGGCTTTTTCATTTGCAAATATTCAGATATGACTATTGTGTTTTTTGACATAATAACTAACTTTGCAGTGTCGGACTATGAGGATAGCGACATTAAACAAGGAAATGCATGGAGGGACTAAGAACTAGTAACTTCAGTTGAGATAGAGAACAAACGAGGACGAAAAACGGACTCGGGTGTTCCTTGAACCTCACATTTCTGCTTCGGCGACCTCTCTAATCCCGTCAAGACGGAAATAGTATCTTGTTTTCCGGAATTACAATAAAGATACTTACAGCACTTGCCACCCTTTGGGGTGGCTTTTTTTACATATATGTAAGTGCTTAGTAATCATTATTGTTTTCTATGTTTTTACTTTTTTGTCAACTCCGATTCCAACAATTTAATGCGTTGCTCCAGTTCTTCAATCGAAGGCAACTGTTTTTTGATATCTTCGATTTGAACATTGCTGTAAGTTGCAACACCTATTGGTGTTGTAAGACCATCAAAAGACCATTGTACCTCTGTTCGGTTCATATCAGAACATATCAACAATCCGATTGTGGGATTATCATTTTCCGCCTTTAATAGGTTATTAACAGCATTTACATAAAAGTTCAATTTACCCAAAAATTCAGGTTGGAATGCAACTACTTTTAATTCGCAGACAATATATGCCTTTAAGTGGATATGATAAAAGAGCAAATCTATTTTACGACTCTTTCCTGCAACCACAATCTCTTTCTGTCGCCCGACAAAAGCAAAACCATTACCTAATTCGAGAAGAAAACGACTTAACTGATGGGCTAATGCATCCTCTAATTGAGCTTCATTAAATTTAGAAGGCAAGGTGATAAACCCAAAATCATAGTTTTCCTTCGTTATTTCTTGAGCGAGCTCTGCCTGAACAACCGGCAAATGCTCCGGGAAATTACTTACAGCTCCAGCTTGTTTGTGGAATAAATCAGCTTTTATGCAATGAGTGAGATTACTCCTGCTTAAACCTTCATTTATGGTTTTTTGGATATAGAATATGGCTTCTTCGATTGTTGTACAATTTTTGATTATCTCAATATGGTGTCTCCATGGCACAAAAGCAAAAAGAGGTGGGAAATTTATACCATTTATGCCATTGTCGTTAATTTCTTGACCAAGCTGGTCAAGTTTTGCATCATTCTCATTATTAAGCAAATATAATTCTTGACCAAGTTGGTCAAGTTTTTGGTTTTCACTCGAGCTTATAGCATTAGCATAGAAAAGATACCATCTTTTCATATACCAAATATTCGAAGTTGAGAACCCCTTTTCATCTGGGAATTCCGCTTGCAGGTCAAGACTTAATTGCTCAACAATTCCCGTTCCCCAACGCTCCTCAGCTTTTCTTTGAACAAGGTCACGTCCAAGCTGCCAATTCCATAACAATTTTTCGGAATTAACTTTTACCGCAGCTCTTATTTGAGACTTGCGATAAGTAGTCTTAAGTACATTAACCCATTCCACATATTCTTCCTCAATGTGAACATCATGTATTTTTACAACAAACGGTTCTTTTTCCATCTATTTAATCCTCCTTTTTGGACATGGTTAATTCTCTGAGCAAATTTACGAAAACCATAGGGCTTCTAAACTCATCCTTCTCCTCGTCAAATTTGTGTTGGATATAATTTAGTCCTGCATTAGCATATCCTTCAATCCGTTGGACAATAGCACTTATTGCTCCACGACATTGATCATCTGTCATTGTTTCCAAATCACTCCACTTGAACCCAAGTTTTTCATCTGATTCAGATAAGACAAGCATTAACACATAGTCGGAAATCTCCATTGGTTTCCACTGACTAATTGGAGCAAAATCTCTGGTCTCGCCCGAGCCCTTGATTGGATTACAAACGCCAAGATGATAACCAATCATAAAAGCATACATATATGTCTGAAAAAATGGTCCGAACTTAATGTAGTCTCCACCATTTACCGAACCCTTATTGGAGATAGTCTCCATAAGATTATAATACTTTGCAAGATACTTCGGCTTTTTAATATCTAATTCTTGCCTAAATTCATTACCATTCATATGCGTTACTTATATTGATGGATTTTTGTTTCTAATTTCGTAGGGTCAGCTATTTCAGGTATCTGATTGACATAAAATGTTCCCTTTATACGTCCCTCTTTCATATCTTTTAATATCTTCTTACCTTCGTCCGAAATGAAGTCCGGGTCATTAATGTCATACAAATCTTTTATCATTATGACACATTGACGGAAAACAGATGGTACGGTTTCAAAGAAATTCGTTATGAAGTTTTTACCAAATGCCGAGAATGGAGCGTCTGCAATAAATGGATAGTCATAATATCCACCTCCGATTTTCGATGAAACAATAGCCATCACCACGGCTATCTTTTTCATCCTCTGAAAGCCCTCTGAGGCTCCAGTAAATTCACCACCAGATTCATTAATAACCTTCAATTGAATTGCATCGTACGAAGTTTTAGAGAATATCAATTTACCTCCATCAACATTGTTTCCAGCAGTAAGTTGTTGATAGAAATTATTTGATTTCTGCTCCAAAGAAGACAGAACTTCATCATAAATTCTATCCTTGGTGTTGGTAAAGATAGACTGAACATCCTGCATAACTTCTTTGAAATCCCGATATGACTGAGGAACTGCGGCACCTCCATATTCAGACATTCTCTTCTCGCAATTAATAAGATCTTCTCTTAAGCTTTCCACTCTTTTCTGAGCTGAATTTATATAACCATTATAAAGAGAAATGTCATTGAGAGCCTTATTGTATGCGGAAAGAGTATCTGTATCTTTGGCATTATCTATATCAGCTTCAGAGCCTCCGTAATTTGCAAAATCAATCAGTGTCCTGTTTATTTCATCCTCTTTTTCTTTAATATCTTTCTGCAATTCCCTCTGTCTAATAGCACATTGTGCGATATTTCCGGAAATTGAATCCACAGTCATATATGGTGATACATTTTTCAATATATCCCCAAAGAATGTCTTGAACTTATCCTCAGACTGGGAAATCTGATTTTTCGAGCGATCACGCAGCATTTTGACGTGTTCATAGTGTTCGTCTCCTTTTTCGAATGGTCTATTGCAAACCAGACAATGGCATTCCTTTAACATTCTCTCTAATGAAACATCATCAGGACTTCCGTCTGGCAAAACAGAAGTAAATGCATTCAATGGATTTGCAGTTACTTTTTTGGCAATCATATCTTCACGATATTGTTCCCATTTCTCATTAAAAGCATCAACAAATCCTTTCGTGTTCAAAAGAACCCAAGGTATTGGCTTTTTGAACAAATTATCATTTATGCTGGACAGCAACTTGGAAAGAGTTTGCTCAAGATGTGTCTTCTCTGCTCTTAAACTTTTTAATCTTTCTCTATATTCAACTCGCTTCTCCGTATTTGCCAAATTGGCTTCTGTGCTTGTCGCTTTCTCAGTTGCCAATTCAAGCTGTTTTTTATATAGTGAAATAGACTCCTGGTTTTTAGCTATCTCTTTTTCAATTTTCAGTTTATCCGCTTCTGCTTTTTCAAATTCACTTTTATTTTGAGAACAAGACTTCTGTTTATTCTCAAGATTTTTTTGAGAGTTTGTACATAGATACTTGCATGTACTTTCAATTTGTTTTAATTCAGACAAATCCGTTAACGCTTCAACGGTCGCTGCCAAATTTGCTGAATTGGAAAGGTCTACAATATTATCAATTGCCTCTCCTTGCAGTAAAGAATATGACAACATTGTTGGAGATATTAACCGCTCTTTGATAATTTCATTTTGACGATTAATATCATACACAATTGATGTATTATGCGTTATCAAATTGGTCACCATAACTTCAGTCACAACTGGAGCTATATTCCAAGGCTCATTAGCATCAAATGTCTGAGTATATTTTATAGATTTAGTAATGGTATATTGATCCGACTCATCACTAAATACTATTTGTACGCCACATTCAGAACTACTCTCCAACTTAGCTTTCTCAGAGAGCATTTTCATTGCTGCATTTACAACAGTTTCTTTTCTTCGTGTATCCGAATCATACACCATGTCTTGGAGAATCCAAAGAAATCCATTGAACATTTTGGATTTTCCCATTCCATTGTCAGCATTGATAATATTTAATCCTTCCTTGAAGTCATATCTATTATCGCTGTAATCGCCATAAAAATTGTAGAAATTCTTAAAAGCAATAGAGTTAATAATAGATGCCATAACTAATCAGTAATATTAAAATTATTTTGTTTAATGTTTTTAAACACATTAACATCAGGAGTACCATTACCTTTGAGCTGTATAATAGTTTTAATTGTCTCCACTATAGGATAAGGTGAAGTCGTATCAAATGAGACTTCTTGTAATTCCGATTGTGGAATGTGGTACTTGTCTTGAAATAAAGAGTCTTTGAGAACTTCTTTAAGTAATTCTTGGGTGGTCATATGTTATTGATTTTGTAATTCTGAAATTAACGAGCTTAATTCTATATCATAGTAATCAAGCAAGTCATGTAATACATTTATAGTATCATAATAGTTATCTGACAATGATGCAAAATATGCAACACGCATGATTTCTTGTTTTACCTGAGAACGCTCCATCTCATAAACGCTATCATCTGAATATAATCTATAATCCGGTACGACTATAATATCATAAATGTAAGCAAATGTTTTATATGGATGAACTCTTAACAATCGTCCTCTTCTCTGAATAAACTGTCGAGGATTACCCGTGCTGGATGCGAATATTCCCACTTCAGCCCGTGGCACATCTACGCCTTCATCCAAACATTTCATTGCAAACAGCATATCAATCTCCCCCTCAGCGAAAGCTTTTAGTTTATCTCTTTTACTTCCGTCTCCGCCAAGAAAAGTATTAGTACGAATTTGGGGATAAGCATTATACACCAAATCTTTCATCTTAGTAAGAATTTGTTCGCCACCGGATGTATAATCTACGCCCTCCGGGGTATATACAAAACAATATTTTGCCTTGTCTGTTTTTACAAGATCATCTACGATACTCATAAAAACACGATACTTATCCTTTGCTTTGTGTATAATCCTTTTTCGTTTCATCAATAAATCTTTGACTTCTTGAGAGTCATCAAATTTATTGCTTACTGGATCAAAATGGATTAATAATTGTTTTGTACAAGAAATGTATCGCTTCATCTCTGTATCATTGAGATAGGCAATTCTTGGGTAGTATACATAATGCATCAATCGTCCTTCCTTGATGGCTCTTTCCATCGAGAAAGAATAACAATATGGTTCTTGATCATGAAAATACTCTTCTATTGCTGCCGTACCTTCTTCATCATATACTCTTTTAGGAGTTGCAGATAAAGCTATACGCTTCATAATAGGTAGTACGTCAAATGCTAATCTTACTGATATACTTCCAACATTATGCGCCTCATCGGCAATTAGAATCAAATTATTGTCATTCAGCTTCTTTATCAAACCTTGAAATGTCGGGTCCACAAAAGATGCATAAGTCGAAATAATAACAAAATTCCGTTCTATTCCCCAACCGATATCGTTCTTCAGTTCAGTAAGCTCTTTTCTCCAATCTGTACGTCCATTGACCACAAAAATATTCTGATAATTGAATTTTTGTGCTTCAGTTATCCACTGAGATACAAGATCATTAGATGGTACTAATATTAATATTTTATACTTACCAGTTTTAAGATATTCTTCAAGCACACAATTTAATGATGTTATAGTCTTTCCTGTACCTGTTGCCATCGCAAAAATACCAGTATAACCATTATTCTTCCAATTTTTGTATGCTTCTTTTTGATAGTCGAATGCTCCTGTAGGATAAGGGAAATGAGGTTCGTCTTTGCGACACTCCTCTGATAGATTATTTCCTAGCACTTTTGGGTGTGTTAACTCTTCAATAAGTTCTTTCTCATTGTCAAGCAGCGTTTTCTCTTCCGTTGCGGGAAATGCTTTTATTATCTCTTTAGTAAGTCTGTTAGCAGGAATAACAGTAATACCTTCTTTATCTCCAGAAAAGTACTTGTCAAAAAGTTGTTGATAATCATTAATCGTTTCTGCAGCTCCCTTCCATGAACTATTACAAGATATGCTCTCAATGTTTTTAGACAGCAGTGCAGATGCGGTTAAATTCAATGAACCGATAAAAGACACCTTGTTTTTTGCGGCGTCTGTAAAAATGCCAAACTTCTGATGCGCAATACCACCAGAATTAGGTATTACAATTTTTACTTCTATCCTATTCGTGTAAATTAGATAAGATAGGCAATTAAAAAATTGTTTATCTCTCTTTGTTAACACATTTAACATGGAAGTAAAGCTATCAATCACTTTATTTTCAACTATATCTGGATGACTTGTAAAGATTTCATAATCTTCCTCCGAAAGATATTGGTTTATATATAAACGCATCTTTCCTCCGTTTGAGATAAATTTTGCAAATCCTATACTAAGTACATTAAAACTTGCTGAACTAAAAAAGCCCAGCCCAAGATCAAATGAAATACTATTTGACAATGCATCCGTAAAAAACGATATCGGAGAATCGCTTTCACCAGATGAATATAGAGACTTAAAATTTATCTTATTGAGCATCGTTAATAATGTTTGCTAATTCTATTAATAAATCAGTTTTGCTAAATGGAGCTTTATTGTATTTGAGGTTAGTCATTTGTATGTTTATCCACTTCTGAAGTGTGGGCGACAATTCGCTATACTGACCTCCTAAATCAAAATGCTCCTTTATTTTATTATAACTCTGTAACCAATCAAATTCTCGTTTATCAATCTTAAACTTCTCGAATCTATCCTGCATCTGTTCCACGATACATTTTTCTTCTTCACCCAACGTACCTTTTGCCAACTTTTGTAATTGAATATTCCAAAATCTGCAAAGCCTTTTTTCATCTTCTGGAACATTACTTGAGAAAGGTAAACGCTCATTAGCTGCAACAAACTGTTCCAACAAAGTGCAACTTGATTTAAAATCTCTTCTTGAGTCTGTTTGTGAGCAAAATCTCCGATATTCTTCCGGATATTCTTGATTGGCGAATCCTATATATCGTACTTCCTCTTTATAAAAAATATCATAAGTACCTCCGAGCAATAAATTAGCATGAATACTCTTGTCAGATGAAGCAGGGCGGAATCTCCGAACGTAATTTCCAATGTCTTCAAGAGGGGCAATCGATGGTGATAAAGAAAGAAGATACTCTGTAGCAAATTCTCGAATTGTTCCGCCACGATGTTCACCATGAGTCCACTCTGTCAATGTATACGTACTACTTCTACCTACACAAGATATATTAGAATTGAGTCTTAATGCTCCAGCCAATGAATTTGCGGATTTTGTTCGATTCGGATATCGTTTCTGAAATTCGGTGTATATCTCATCAAGAGTCATGGAATGACCTGCCTCTCTGATTATTATTTCCACTAATTCTGGATTATTCCGTTCGGCATTCTTTCTTATGTGTATTGTCTCATTGGATATTTCAAAATCGAATAATGTATTGACAATTGTCTTACATTCTCGAATAATCTCATCTATATACTCATAATATATCCTATCCTTGAAAAAACCAAGGACACAATCCTTTAAAATAATGCTTCTATCATCAACTCTCTTTTCTTCATTTATAGCAGACAGATATTTTATGAATTTGTCAAAACTAAAAACACCATTAAATTTGCGAGAAACTAGGACAAGAGGTAATTCTTTGCCATATGGATTGTAAAATGCATCTTCAATGTTTCCTAATAGGACATAACATTCTGGCGCAAGAATTGAAATGACCCACTTAACAAAATCGTCATTAAAATTAGTACCTTCAGATAGATTTATATCTTTAACATCAGTCTTAAAATATGAATCACATAACGGATAATTAGCTGTGATTTTTGTCAATGACTCAATATAAAGTTGTATCTGCTCAAACACCCCATTTCTCAATTGACGTGTTCGTTCTGAAGTCAATCCCAAAAGTTTTGATGCTTCCTTCAGCCCATATAACTCCTTACTTGCAAAGATGTCAAGTTGATATTTTATAACGAGTTGATCTCTATCAGCGAGAGAAGAAAAATAAGATTGTATGGCAGCAAAATAAGGAAAATAACCCATATGCTCATATAATCTCAGAATTTCCTCCAAGTCGCCTTTAATACCTAACAGTTGTAATTTATTGATTGCAATAAGTTCTGACTGTTTTGCCGACAACCCATTTGCGAAAAAAGTTGCAACAAAATCTTTTATACTATTTATCCAAAGGTTAAGTTCTTCCGCACTTTTCTTTCCAACATTATGTATGTCTTTAATATTAAAACCAGGATTCGAAATCTCAATATAAAAAGAGCTGAAAGATTTCCCACATATTTCATATAACTCGCACATGGCATTATATGAACGAGTCGATAGTGTTCGTAATTGAGCCTCGAAAAAATCTTCCAAACCATCCAATTCTCTTTTCTGGTTTTCAGTCAATTCGTTCATTTTGTGACTTTCACCCATTATATCATTGGCAACAACTTCAGAAGTCAAACTTAATGCAAAGTTACGAGCTCTTTCTAATGACTTTTTCCCAACTGCGGGTAGTTTTTCAAATAATAACCAAAACTCGTTATCATTACTTGTCAATGCTGCAAAATATGTGTCAAAATCATCATACATGCGTCTCATTTTTTGTAATGCATGTACGGTTCTTATATCTAAATCAAATATTGCTCTGTTGTATATAGATTCTACATCCTCATCTGATGAACAAGCAATCTCTTCAGATACATGTAAATTTTCGCTTTCTTTGGTGGATTCCTCTTTGAATGAATTAATTCCAAATATTTCTAAACAAGAACGAATTTCTTTACCATATGGGGCTGGCTCTTCTTCAAGAACACCAGCATCCATGATATCCTGTATTGTGCCAAGGTTTCTCTCAGCATAATACAAGAATGCATCTCCAGAAATATATCCAGAGTCATATAGTTCAGATATCGATTTGTTAATCATTGTTTTCAACTATTAATTTTAAACCTGCGTCTATTTTATCTATAAGATAGTCGATACCATTCAAATTAGGGTTATTCTCCAATTCACTATTCATTCTGCACAATCCATCATCAAGATGCATCTTAATATATTTGGGGATATCTTTATCAGTCTTGTACAACCCATACATTACGCATATGAGACTAATGTAAAATGGATAGTTTGAACCGAATAGCACATTTTTACTATATTCCTTTCCTTGAGAATCAGAAATGTTTGCCAAATTCATCTTTTCTCCTTTGGATAAAGAATAGGCTATGGCGATTCTTGCAATAGTATTTTCCGCCCCAAGATTGAACTTGCGACTCAAATCTGTCACAATCATTTTATTGGCTTTAGATGTCTTAATTTGTGTAAACATAATCTAACCTACATAATCAAATATTCTTTTCGGATCTACTTCTTGGAATGAAGAACGCCCATTTTCATTCAAGATAATGAGCGACTTATTAACATTCGGCAGAAGATACTCATATTCAACAGTTGACAATTCTTTACCTAATAATGGGAAAATTACAACTTGTTTTGATACTGCTGGATAAAATTTTGAGATAATATTCTTTGAATGAATACTATCAAATTTCTGCAGTGGACTATCAATAAATACTGGAAATGAAATTCCAGACTCATCAACTAATGCTTTGAGAATGGATGTTGCATACAATTGTTGTTCTCCTTTAGAGAGTTTGTCTTTATTGATAATGTTACCATCTTTATCAAGGAGGTTAATCTCGATAATATCATCCATAATATCTATTGAAACATCTGAAATAAAATCATCTTTATGCATGAGTATATCTATTTCCTGTTTTATCTTCGTTTCTAAAGAAAATTTTCGCTTTTCTTTAAGTTGTGTCAAGAATGTTGTTAATTCTCTGATAAGTCTTTCTGCAATTATATCTTTCTCTTTATCCATGTCATCAACCTTGACCATTTTAACGCATTCTGAAAGTTGTTTCTTTTTTACAGAATAATCACGCATTAACAACCCTTTTTTTTCTGCCAAAGAACGACTATTCATCTCTAACTCAAGCAGCATTTTTTCCACTTCGGCTTTGCGAGTTCTTATGTCTTTAATGTGACTATTCTCATCGTCATATTCGGCTAATGATATTTTTCGTTGAGTCTTCTGCAGAATTATAGAATTGTTTTTTATATCTTTTACTAATTGTTTAAATGACACACTGAATGAATAGCGAATATTATCCACAAGAGCTCGTAATTCATTATGTTCAGATGGTGTATAGTCTAGAAGTATCTTAATATCATCTGTTATATTATCAGGTGCATATTCTGTAATGCTATTCCTAAATGACTGTTCTATTATAGCCTCAAGCATTCTATTCTGTTGTTCTGAAAGCAATCTTGCCGCACCCACTAATATTGAGCGTTGAGCAGAACGCATCGCCGTAACAAGTATTTCAGAGTTAACTAATTTTGATTTTGACACTTGTTCCTTATCAGCTTGTTCCAGCACATTGCACAATAATTTCCCAGATATGACAAAAGGGGCTATCTCCATCATATCTTTGAATTTAATTTTGAGGCTATTATCTTTTTCTTTCAACGATTTAACCACATCTTTAAGACGTGCAAGTTCTTCTATGCTAATAGCGTTTCCTTCTCTAATCAACTTTTCTTGCAAGGAATCTTTTTCAGCTCTAAATGTAGCTATCTGATTATCAACGGATATCGCAGCGGTTTCATTCTCCGAAATCTCACTCTCTATCCTTTTTATATCAGCAGTTAACTTCTCCAATTTGTTCTGGCTGACTAAGCTACCTGCCTTTTTTCTAAATTTGATTCTTAGATTCTCAAGATTCTTTCTAATGTCCTCATATTTTCGAATGCCGAGAACTTCACTATAAGCAGAGCTTAGTTTGCGTTTCTCTTCAAGAGATTTGATTTCTGCAAGATTAACAATCTTTTCGGCATCAAACAGAAAAAAAGTTGCAATGTTTTTAGAAAGTATAAAGTCATTAATGAAAATGTCATAACCAACTTCTTTTGCCAACTCATTTACCTGTCCGTCTATTAGGACTTCTATTGTCTCCGATTCCAGCAAATAGTCAAATGTCCTTCTAATCAATATTTCTGAACAAGGTACAGCAGGAATAAATACATCCCTGATGTGAAGTTCAACAGAATATTGCGAATCCAATTTTATTTTTTCAAATTGCTCTAAATACCCTTTTTTAGATATGATTCTTTTATCCTCAATATCTAATTCAAGCCCATCTATACTTTGTGCGCATTCTTTGTTTAGATTTGACTTTGCAAAATTTTTATACCCTTGAGCATCATTGATATCCTTACGGAATTTGTCGTCGACATCTACCATAAGTTTTCCATACAAACACCAGACAAGAGATGTTAAAAACGTTGTCTTGCCAAAGCCATTATTGCCAGCTATGACAAAAACATTCTTCCCATTCTTTTGAAAAGAAGTTTGATTAACTCCTTTATAAGCACGGAAATTATTTAATATGATCGAATCAATAAACATTATCTCTTCTCGTTAATATAATTGTTTAGTCTTTTCTCAATATCCCCTTGCAATCCATTATTATTCATAAGCAATGTTTTACTTTTCTGAAGAGATACTAAGTCATTTATTAAATGATAATCTTCTGGATTATCCTTGCACACATTTTCAAGCAATAGTCGTTCTTGGTACTGCATATTTTCAAATGGCATTGTACGATTGTACACTTCATTAAAAATATCCGTCACTTTAGGTGCAAAGTAACCATCTCGATACCAGTTTATCTGTATCGCAACAAGTTCTTGATTGGTTATCAGCTCCATATGTGGCTTTGTGCGTTGCAATAATCGTTGTAATTCCAATAACTTTTTAAGCATTTTACAACGATATTCAAATGTGTAATTTCCTTGATTATGCCCCTCAGCATCAACAGCGGTCTGTCCATTTCTGCGTGTTTCTAGACGATGTTCAGAGATATTTCTACCATTGACCATTTCATCTCTATAATCAAGCAGAGGAGCCATCCACTCGTTTCCGTTGTTAATCAGAGCTTTCATGGACTTATCTTCTTTCACTACTGTGCATACCCAGCAACCAAATCTACTTTGACCACAAGAGGGTTGTGATTTATCTGTCATCATAGTTGGACACTCATAATCATCAGCACTGGCATCCGCATAGATTTTGAACAATTTTTTATTGTCAAATCCCCATGGAGAAGCTTCACTATTCAATATATGCCAGACCTCCTCCAAATACAATTCCTTAATTGGGGCATAAGTATAAGTATTGGGATTCAAAGGATGCTTCGTCAGCCTTTTGCCCTTAATCTCATGTTTGCGTATTGATTTCGCCCTTGTGGCACTTTCGGATAGTCGTGTGCCTATAAGGACTATAGCCTCACCCATCGCATCAATCTTGTCCAAGATAAATTGCGAAGTAGGTTTAATTTTTAGTCTATCCGTACACCATCTAAACTGATTATTCGGAACGGGATAGCCTTTCCCTAAAAAACTTATCCAAAAGCTATCTTCCAATTTCGGTGTTGTAATCTGCACCGTAATAGGCAAATCTTGTTTTACTGCAGCTGTTTTGATGCAGTCTAAAACCTCAATAATGTAATCTGAAATAATCGGATTCTCTACAAGAGTATCGTTATTAACAACAAAAACAGGTCTTTTTAGTGACTCGTTGCCGAGTGTCGCACGGATTGCAAGCAACGCCCTCCATACTAATGTCAAAACTACCGTTGAATCTTTTCCGCCACTAAAGCCTATTATCCATGGTATATTGCCGTCATTTTCAAGATATTGTTCTGTTATATCTTCTATTATATGTTGTATCCTCTGCGACATTGTCTTGTATTTAATTCAATTTATAAACAATACTCCCTAATATATTGCAAATATAGCAATTTTCCCAATAGGAATTGGGGAGATCACGATATATTTTACGTCATTACTGTCCCGTAAAAGTGGATAAATAGTTCTTTGAAATTATTGAAATATAGTCAATTACACGGTTTTTTGAA
>ENA-UENY01000233-UENY01000233.1-human-gut-metagenome-genome-assembly--contig:-NODE-233-length-38847-cov-9.925406_pt1 | contig 38847 bp, 35 predicted proteins | sample MGYA00242886_ERZ507888 | MGnify/ENA primary metagenome ERZ507888 (study PRJEB26167, sample SAMN06115543) | human gut metagenome | host: Homo sapiens | place: China:Chongqing | collected 2014-11-10... | reverse complement strand
GCGGTTTTTAATCTCATATATGGAATTTTATCTTGACTTGATACTCTATATATGGAACGCTCTCTTCACGGCACGGAGCTGAAAGCCCGCTGCCGACGTAATCCCGCGGAGTGCAGGGAAGGGCCCGTCCTCCACCGGGCTCAAGGTTCCCGGCTCCCGGGTTACGTCAGTGCCCCGCCCACATGGGCAGCCTTCCCGCCGCGAAACGGACGGAGGCCGCACAGGGGAAAACGGCGGCGCAACCCGGTTCCTCTCCGGCGGAATGGCGGATGCAAAGGCACAGCCCAAGCGCCGCAAGCCCGCACAAGTCTCATTGTATGGAAGCGCCCCGCCCGCTAGACTCCCGGCAAAGGAGTACGGCTATGCGAATGTGGATGCTTCCCCCGGAAACGATGTGCCGTAAGCACCTGCTGGGCGAACATGTTGAATTACATATGCTTCTCGGAAGCTTACGGCGCGGGAAAAACATTGACGGGTTCCTCGCCGGGAAGCTGGTGGACCCCCGGCGCATGTTCCGGCGGCACGAGGAGCTTGTGCTCGAAATGGAGCGGCGCGGCTACAGGCACGCGTCGCCGCTGGATGAGGCCGAGTGCGAAACGCTGGCGCGGCGGTACGGGCGCACGGGCACGGGGATAGATGCCGGAGCCAATGCCGCCGAACTGGCGCGCAGATGCCCGGAGTGCGCAAAACGCCTCCGCCGCCCCTAGCACGGGAAGCCCCGGGACCGGGGCTTTTTGTCCCCGTCAGGTTTCCTTAACAATCCAAGGAGGATGCCATGCGTAACCCTTATGAGGCGGAACCGGCTGAGGAGCCCCGCGTATGCGCCACCTGCGCCCGGTATTTCGATTTCGACCGGATGTGCAACGTGCCCGAAGCGGTGGAAAAGCTGTTGCGCGAGCGCTTCGGCATCGTGCTCGGCGGGTCTGAATTCGCCGTCGAACCTGAAAAAATCACCGACTGCGCCGCATGGGTAAGTGCCCGGCTGATCGACCGGTACGCCCTCCTCCGGGCCAAGCAGGACGGAAAGGCCGCGGCACGGGCCGCCTCAGCCCCCGCCGCGAGGCATGTTGCGGATGCCGCATCGGGCTTCGCACGGGCACGCCCCTATCCTCCGGCCGGGCGCCGTGCGCCGTACGGGCAGCCGGGCGGCGCGCGGCCTATGGCATAGCGCGTCCCTGCCAGGGAAAGCGGGGCCCTTTTCACGTGGAGGACCGGTCCCGCTCCGAAATCCCCGCCCCGTTCCACGCAGGCCCGACGGCACGGACAGTCCGCCATTCCCCTACGCGGCGTCGGCGATGGACAGCCTGCCGTTCCAGCCGCCATGCCCCACGGCGGGCATTCATCAGGGCCAAGGGCGGGACAGTTTTTCCGCCAGCCGCCGATGCCCCACGTCGGGCATACCGCACGCACAACAAAAAAAGCCCAAGGAGATTGTCCTTGGGCTTCTTCATGTCGTTGTGGTTGCGGGGGCAGGATTTGAACCTACGGCCTTCGGGTTATGAGCCCGACGAGCTACCATGCTGCTCCACCCCGCGTCGTGTGGAAAGAGTCCTACGCTTACCATGCGGGAATGGCAAGCTTTTTTTCGCCCCGTGGCAAAAAAATCCCGCCCCGCTGCCGTCCGTCCAGCCCGGACCCCTTCGAGAGCCTTTCCAACAGGCCTTCCTTACAAGGCTTTCCTCCAGCTCAGGCGCCTTTCCCGGTTCCGGCGCACGGGACGAGATCGTTCTCTCCAAGCCAGCGGCGCAGCGGCTCCAGCGTTTCGGGCCGGAATGCCGACACCGTGAAGAACGGCCCCCGCAGGCCCATGCGCGCCAGCCCCCGCTCGGCACGCGGGATGTCCGCGCCGGGATGGTCGATTTTGCTGATGATCCCGGCGATGAGGAGGTTCGGCACGGTTTGCAGCAGCCCCGGAGGGACATGGGCGGGCTCCGCCGTGGCGGACTGCACGTACAGGATGGCCCGCACGTCCTCAGCCGCCACAAGGAACGCCGTGCGGCGCTGCGGGTAGGTGATGTACTCGCCGGGCAGGTCTACCATCAGATCTTTATGGAATACGGGCGATTGCGTCTTGATGACCCGCCTTTCGGAACCGGGCTCCAGAAGCGCGGCGCAGAGCGTGCTCTTCCCGGCCTCGGGCGGCCCGGCAAGCAGACATTTCCAGCGTTTGGGCATGATTTCCTCCGTAGCGGCCTCTCCCCTTCAGCATCGGCGTAAGGCCGCCCCCAGCGGCTCCAGCGGCCTCAGCGCGCCGGGCCCGCAGATAAGCGATGCCCCCCGCTTCCGGATTGAAAGCGGCATGGCGTCCCCCACCCCGGAAGGCGGGAGGCACGCAACGTATCGCTCTGCTGGCATCGCCCCGCCCGAACCCACTCCGGAACGGGGGCGGGCCCAGCGCTGCCCGGCGTCAGTGCCGGGTGACGGGGCAAATGGTGAATTGCAGCAGCCGGTTGAGCATGTCGTTGACCTGCGTGAGGGCCTGCTCCACCGCGCCCACGGAACCGTACAGGATCAGCGTGCCGGAAAAGCGGTCGAGGAAGGCCACGTTCACGTCCGCCGAACGCACCGCCATATCCCCGGCGATGATCGCCGTCTCGCCCGGCGTCAGGGTGAGGATGCCGATGGCGTCCACGTCGGGAATCCCGGCCTTTTCGCAGATTTCCGGCGCGGGGTGCGCGATGAGGTGCGCCACCGTCACCTGTTTCCCCGGCACATAGGCGCGCGTCCCGGTATTCGTCTCATTGGGCATGGGCTTCCCCCTTTCCCGTCCCGGCATCCCGGCCTGCGGACGGCGTCATGCGCCCGCGTCCCCGGCCTGACGCCTGTTCAGCTTGATGCCGCTGGCCTTCCAATGCAGCATGTCCCGGACAAGATCCACAATGACGGCTGCTGCTTCCACAGGCGGCGTCCCTTCCCGGTGGATGTTCGAAAGCACCGAGCGGTCGGATTCGAGCGTGTCCGCCGTGGGGCGGTAGACCGCGTAGCAGCTCATGCTTTCCGACTGCCCAAGCCCCGGCCTCTCGCCCACGAGCATGACCACCACGTCGCAGCCCACGGCCTCGCCGATGCGGTCTTCGGCCTTCACCCTGCCATGCCGCAGGAACAGCGGGGCCCCGGCCCGGATACCGGCCTGCTTGAGCCCGTTCAGGAGCGGGGGCAGGATTTCCTCATAGTTGGCGAGCAGCGCGTCCGTGCTCAGGCCGTCCGAAAGCACGATCACCACCTGCGGGGCGTCGGCATAGCGGCGCTTCAGCTCCCGCAGCGACTCCTCGGACAGCAGCCGCCCGAGGTCGGGCCGCGTGAGGTAGGTATCCTTGTCCTCCGCCAGCGTGGAAACGCTCCACAGGCCATGCCCGCTGATCCATTCTTCAGGTACTTCTTTAAAGACCGTCCCCTTCGAGCGGGCATGATCCGCAAGGAAACGCAGGCAGGCCCGCGTCGGGGGCCGCGTCCCCACAGTCCCGGTGGCGATGCGCGCCCCGGTGTGCGAAACGAAATCATCAATGACGTCACGACGATGGGGTGAAGCGATGAAACACCCCCGGCGGAATTCAGGCCCCGCCAGATCGGGGAGCGTACCGTCCCCGTCCCGGCCCTCGTCCTGAGCCATGGGCATCCCGGTATGCGCCGCTTCCGGCTGGCCTCCCCGCCCGGCGGACGGAACAACGCCAGTCCCGGTTTCCCCGTGACCGACCGGACGATCCGCCCCGGCCGGAGCGCCTTCCCTCAGCGCGGCGAGCACTTCCGCCGCGATACGCTCTACATCCTGTTCCCGCATGTCCTTTCCTTACGAATGGCGACGCCGCGCCTTAAAAGAGGAATGAGGCGTCCCCGGCCCGCGCCGTGAGCATGCCGTTTTCCATGATGCCGTGCCGCTCCAGCCATTGCTCGAACTCCGGCGCGGGCCGCAGGTTGAGCAGCTGGCGGGCCGTGGCGATGTCGTGGAACGAGTTCGTCTGATAGTTCAGCATGATGTCATCCCCCATCGGCAGGGAGATGATGAAATTGACCCCGGCGACGGCCAGCAGGAGCATCAGGTTCTCGTTGGAATTCTGGTCGGTGTCGGCGTGGTTGGTGTAGCAGCAGTCGCACCCCATCGGCAGGCCGTGCAGCTTGCCCATGAAGTGATCCTCAAGGGCGGCGCGGATGATCTGCTGATGGTTGTACAGGTATTCCGGGCCGATGAAGCCGACCACCGTGTTGACCATGAACGGCTGGTAGCGGCGGGCCAGCCCGTAACAGCGGGCCTCCATCGTCACCTGATCGCAGCCGTAATGCGCGTCCGCCGACAGCGCGGAACCCTGCCCCGTCTCGAAGTACATGACGTTGGGCCCGGCGGCCTGGCAGTAATGCCCGGCGAGGTCATACGCCTCGTCAAGCAGCCCCACGCTCACGCCGAACTCGCCGAGCCCCTTCTCGCTCCCGGAGATGCTCTGAAAAATCATGCCCGCATTGGCCCCCTGCCGGATGGCCTCCATCTGGGTGGTCACGTGCGCGAGCACGCAGTTTTGTGCGGGTATCCGGTGCCGCTCGATGACCTCCCACAGGGCGTTGAGCATGGCCTTGGTGTTTTCCACGGTATCCGTCACCGGGTTGATGCCGATGACCGCGTCGCCCGCGCCGTAGGACAGCCCCTCATAAACCTGTGCCACAATGGAGGAAACGTCATCCCGCGTGTCGTTGGGCTGGAGGCGCGAGGAGAACCGCCCCGGCAGGCCCACGGTATTGTTGGAGCGCACCACCACGGGCATCTTCTTCGCCGCGCAGATGAGGTCGGCGTTGGACATGATCTTGGACACGGCGGCGGCCATTTCGGAGGTGAGGCCCTTGCGGACGCGCTCGATGTCCGCGGCGGACGTGCGCCCGTCCAGCAGGAATTCCCGGAACTCCGCGACGGTCCAGTTCCTGATGCTCCCGTAAACCGGCGTGTGCACGGCGTCCTGAATGACCCGCGTGATGGCGTCGTCCTCGTAGGGGACCACGGGGTTTTCGCGCAGGTCGCCGAGCGTCAGCTCGCTGAGCACCTGCTTGGCGGCGACCCGCTCCCGCATGGACGAGGCGGCGACGCCCGCAAGCACGTCTCCGGAGCGCAACTCCCCGGCCTTGTTCAGGACTTCCTTGATCGAACCGAATGCATACGTTGTCCCGAAAAGGACGGTCTTCAGCTTCACGGCTGCTCCACGAAAAAAACGTTGCCCCGAGGCGGCACGCCGGGGATGGCGGCGCCCCGGAAGGGGATGGACGGGCCTCCCGCCGCGCGCCTGGGGATGCGGCGGCCTTCGGGAAGCGGGCATGTGCGGAGGCAAGCGGCCCCAGCCGGGCTGGGCGGCCCCGCCCGAGGGGGGCGCCCCTGCCCGAAGGTCCCCTTGCGGGACGGGCCACTCTCCGCCCCGCAAGGCTGCCGGGCCTGCGCCACACGGGAACGGGCTCCGGGCATATTCCCAAAATCCAAAGCCTATCGGACACACCAACGGGGAAGGGGTTCCAGTCCCAGCCACCAAGCGGGGGACGGAAGAGCCGCCGGGACGCCCTCAGCGCGAATACAGCCACCGCCCCGCGCGGGGAACGGCTGCAAACCCACCTTCCGCAAGCCCGCCGCCCGCGCGGGGAACGGGCCGCCCGCTGGCTCACATTGGAGGGGCCGCCCTCCGCACAGGAACGGGGAGGGAACGGGGCCGGGAGCGCCGGAGGCATCCGCTGAAACCCAGGCCCCCGCCGCCCGCGCGGGGAGCGGCACCCCGCGCGCTTCCCGGAAAGGGAACGGGGCTACTTGTAGGACTGCATCAGGATTTCGACCACGTCCGCTTCCGTGACGGTGTAGCGGTCGCACTCGAACCCGACTTCGGCGGCGGCGATATGGGCCACCTTGGGCAGGTCGTCCTTGTTGATGTTGAAGTCGGACATGGCGAGCTTGTCCATGCCGGTACGCTCCATGAGCTTGGCAAGGGCGGTCACGAAGGCGTAGCCGGGCTTGGCGGGGTCGGCCTTTTCGCCCATGATTTCGCCGATGGCGTCGAATTCCGTGGGCAGCAGCGAGCAGACCTTCTTATAGTAGGCGTCGGCGATGAGCAGCAGGGACGCGCCGTGCGGCACGTTGGGGAAGAACCCGCCGAGGGCCTGCGCGATGATGTGGTGGGAGGTGGTGCACACGAGGGACTGCGTGAACCCGCACAGGATATTCGCGGCGTAGGAGATGTTGCTGCGGGATTCGAGGTTCGAGCCGTCCTCGGAGACGATGGGCAGGTGCTTGGCGACCTTTCCGATGGCGTCGACGGCGAAAAGCTCCGTGAGGCGGTTCTCGTTGCCGTTGTTCACGTAGCATTCGGAAGCGTGGAACAGCGCGTCGAAGCCTTGGAACAGGGTCAGCTTGTGCGGCAGGGTGAGCATCAGCTCTGGGTCGATGATGGAAATGGCGGGGAAGATCTCGTCGAGCGTGAAGTCGAGCTTTTCGTTGGTTTCCTCATTGGTCACGACGGCATAGGGGTCGGCTTCGGTGCCCGTCCCGGCGGTGGTGGAGATCGCCACCACGGGGAACGCGCCGGAGACCGGCTTGCGCCCGCCGCTTCCGGCGGAGGCGTAATCCCACAGGTCGCCGGGGTTGGCCATCATGATGGAGGCGGCCTTGGCGGTGTCGATGCTGCTGCCGCCGCCGAGCCCGATCACGAAGTCACAGCCGCTTTCCTTGGCGAGCGCGGCGGCCGCCATGACGCCGGTGCGGGTCGGGTTGGGGGTGACTTTGTCGAACACGGCCACGGACACGCCGTTCTGTCCGAGCAGTTCGATCACGCGCTGCTGGATGCCGAGCTTTTCCATGAGCTTGTCTTCGGTGACGCACAGGAGGGCCTTCTTGCCGGGCAGGGAAAGGGTGGCGAGTTCCTTCAGGCGGCCCGCGCCGAAGACGATCCGGGTGGGGATGAAATAGTCGATGCGCTTCATCATGGCTTTGTGCTCCGTATAAGGTTTGGCGTTTTCAGAGGCGTAGCGCCTTGTTCTCATGCCCTTTCAGTGAGCAATAACGGTGCCAAACTCCTATCCGTTCAAATTGCTTATCTCTTTTCACAAAGCCCTGTTTGTCCGCTCAAAGTATCTGTAGCGGAGCACGCGGAACCTGTAGCGCAACGCTACACTTTTCACAAGGAACGGCCAAACTGTAGCGTTCTCGGACAAAGAGACGCGGGGGAAGGTGGGAGAAACGTTTCTGAAGAAAGGGGGGAGCGCCCCCACGCTTCTCCCCCCTTCCCCAGCCTTCTCTCCCCATCCGCTCGCTCATTCAATAATCCCAAACTTTCGCAGCCTTCTGTACAGCGTGCTGCGGGCCACGCCGAGCTGCTCCGCCGCCTTGCTCAGGTTGCCGTTGCAGGCGTCCAGCGTGCTGCGGATAAGCTCGTAATACACCGTGTCCACGCTTCCGGACGCGACAACCTCGTTCCGGGCGGGCGCATCGCCCGGCGCACCCTCCCGTGCCCCGGCATCGAAGCCCTCGCCAAGCCCGCCGCCCTCCTCGCCGGGCTGCGCCCCGTGCGCCGCCTCAAGGATGCGCGGGGGCAGGTGCGCCTTGGTGATGGCCGCGCCGCCGGAAAGCAACCACGCGCGTTCACAGACGTTCTCCAGCTCGCGGATGTTGCCGGGCCACGCATAGTCCTGCATGACCTTGAGCGCCGGGCCGGAAATCTCCGGCGCGCCCTGCCCGCTGGCCTGACTGAGCCGGTCGAGGAATATGCCCGCGAGATAGCCGATGTCGGCTTTCCGTTCGCGCAGCGGCGGGATGGCGATCTCAATGACGTTCAGCCGGAAATACAGGTCGCCCCGGAACGTCCCCTGCGCCACGGCGTCCTTGAGATCCTCGTTGGTCGCGGCGATGATGCGCACGTCCACGGGCGTCGGCTTGGTGTCACCGATGCGCACGATCTCCATCTGCTGCAACGCGCGCAGCAGCTTGGCCTGCATTTCGAGGGGCAGGCTGTTGACCTCGTCGAGGAACAGCGTGCCGCCCTTGGCAAGCTCCATCTTCCCGATCATGCCGCCTTTTCTGGCCCCGGTGAACGCCCCGCCCACATAGCCGAACAGTTCGGACTCGATGAGGTCGCGCGGGATCGCCGCGCAGGAAACCGCCACGAACGGCCCCTTGCACACCGAGCTGCTGTTGTGGATGGCCTGCGCGAAAAGCTCCTTGCCCGTGCCGCTCTCCCCGGTCAGCAGCACGCGCGAGGCCGTGCGCGCCGTGCGCCGGGCAAGGTCGATCTGCGCCTTGAGTTCCGGGCTTTTCCCCCTGATGGCGTCAAAGGAATATTTGGCGTAATTGCCCCCCGCATGGTTGGCAATATTGATGATCTGGCTCTTCATGCTGATGGAGAGGGTCATGCCGAAGTCGCCGTTGCTGAGCTGGATCGGCTCGAAGCGGCAGAAGTGCGTCCGCTCGCCCTCGTGCGTCAGGATGGTCACGTCCCCCGTCTCCGGAACCCCCCGCCGCATGAACTGCCGGACGCGCGGCAGTTCGGGCTTCGGGAACAGATCGTCAATGTTCTTGCCCACAAGGACGCCGTTCTTGGGGAGCAGGTAGTTGGCGGCCTTGTTGTTCGCGTGGGTGATGGAGCCGTTCCCGTCGATGGCCACGACCGCCTCGGGGAGTGAGTTGAGCACGCGCTGGAGCATGGCGTTGAGGCGCTTTTCCGTGTCGATGAGCGCGCTCTCCCGCAGCCGGATGCTGATGCAGTTGGCGCAGGAGGTCGTGAGCGTCAACGTGTGGATGTCCTTGCACGAAATATGGCTCGAAATGGTGAGCGAGGCGATGGGGATGTCGTTGTCGTTGAAGATGGGGGCCGAGGCGCATTTCCACTCGTGGAACCAGCAATTATAGTGTTCATAGCCGGTTATCTGGATGGGCGCGCGCTCCACGATGCTCATGGACAGCGCCGACGCCCCAATGGTCTTGATGCTCCTCTGCGCGCCGGGGATGTTGTATTGGCTCCGCGCCTGCACAAGCAGGTTGTCGTCGCCCACGGCGGCCAGCAGGTGGCCCGAGGCCACCGCGAGGATGGCGATGTACCCGGTGTCGCGGATCGAGACTTCCAGCATGTCGAGGATGGGCTTGGCCGAGTCGATGAGCGTCTGGTGCTGGCGGCACAGGCTCGCCAGTTCCCGCTTGTTCAGGACCGGCGGCACCTGCGGGTTCAGCGGGTCCATGCCCGCCTCGCGGCTCAGTTTCCAACTGCGCAGGATGTGCGGCGGGATGTCCTTCTCCCTGATGGGCTTGTTGGCGATGAACTGTTTCCACGCCTCATGGACGGCGGATTGGTAGCTTTTTTCAAGGAGATTGCGTTTTTCGTAGGTATCCATGCGGGGCCTCCGGAAGTCCGGGCGAAAGGGGGAAACGGGGCGGCGTCCCGTAGACGCGGACGGCGCCGACGGCTGAAGCATTCAACGCCGTATTGGACAGCGGCGGGCGATGATCGCCCTGTGGGGCTTCTGCCCCGTGCGGCATCCCACGGACGGGGCGGCGCAACAAAGACGCCCCGGGGGACAACCTCAAAACGGCGTCCCGTAGACGCGGACGACGCGGCGGCGGAGCGGACGCCCCAAGTGTAGCGCGCCGGTGTCCGCCTGTCGTGTATCGCTACACTCATACGCCCTTTTAGGGAAAAGTGGAGCGAAACGCAACACTCAAACCACGCTTTTCCGGACACGGTTTTGCCGTCCGCCAAAAAAGGTTTCCTCTTTCCAAACGATTCTCATACGATAGGGAAACCGTCCCGTTTTGGCATTTTCCTTGCTGTCAGTGAAGAATCCGCAGCAACCAACGCAACACGGAATCCGCGCCCTCCGGCTCCCGGCTTCCGCAACGGACAACGGCGGCCGACGCCGCCCGCATCGCGGAGCCGGCGCGCGGAATCCGCCGCAACCAACACAATGAGGTGTTCTTCATGAAACAGATCCACGGCATTTTCGCCGTCACCGTCACCCACTTTCAGGAAAACGGCGAGATCGACTACGCCGCCTGCGCCAAGCACATCAACTGGCTCATCGAATCCGGCGTGCACGGCCTGCTCCCCCTCGGCGCGACCGGCGAATTTTCCGCGCTGACCCTTGAAGAACGCAAAGCCTTCGCGGAATTCGCCATGAAGGAAGTGGCGGGGCGCATTCCGGTCATCATCGGCGCGGTGTCCACCAACGTGGACGTCACCCTCGAAGTCGCCAAACACGCCGCCTCCATCGGCGCCGACGGCGTCATGATCCTCCCCCCTCCCGGCCTGCATCCCAGCCAGGACGAAATCTACGCCTTCTACAAGCACATCTCCGAAAACGTCACCCTGCCGGTGATGATCTACAACAACCCCGGCAGCAGCGGCGTCAACATCCTCCCAGAAACGCTGGACAAAATCGCTGATCTGCCGCACATGGGCTTCCTGAAGGAATCCACCGGCGACATCATGCGCCTCACCCGCGCCGTGGACGAGCTGGCCGACCGCCTCGTGATCTTCTGCGGCTGCGAGAGCCTCGCCTACGAGAGCTTCGTCATGGGCGCGAAGGCGTGGGTCTGCGTCCTCGCCAACGTCGCCCCGGCCCAGTCCGCCCGCCTCTACGACCTCATCGTCAATCAGGGCAAGCTTGAGGAAGCCCGCGCGCTGTACCGCCAGATCCTCCCCCTGCTCCGCCTCACCGAGGAAACCGGCGAGCTGTGGCAGATCGTGAAGTACATCCTCAAGCAGCGCGGCTTCGGCACCGGCACGCTCCGCCTGCCCCGCCAGCCCATTTCCGAAGGCGTGAAGGCCCAGCTCGACGAACTGCTCGGCAAGACCGACTTCGCCTAAATCCCCCGAATGGGGAGCCCTCCCCGACCGCCCCGGCAGGCCCCGGCCCCCGGGCGCGCCGCCGGAGGGCCCCCGCGCCGGGCTGGAAACCGCCCGGCAAGCCTCCCGCCGCTGAAAGGCCAAAGGAACGAACGATGAACAAACACGAAAACGCGGAAATCGTCGTCATAGGGGGCGGAGCCGTAGGGACCGCCGTCGCCTGCTACCTCGCCCGTGACGGCGCGGACGTGGCGCTCGTCGAGCGCGGCGAATACGCCTGGGGCTCCAGCCGCCGCTGCGACGGCCACGCCGTGACCTACGACAGCGCGCCCGGCTACTTCAGCCAGTTCTGCAAGATCGGGCAGGACATGTTCCCGGAAATCAGCCGCGAGCTGCCCTGCGACATCGAGTTCGAGCCCGAAGGCCTCGGCCTGCTGGTCGACGACGAGCGGGACATGGAAACCGTGCTCGCCAACTATGAGGGCAAGAAGAACGAAGGCGTGGACGTGACCTTCTGGGACCGCGACGAACTGCTCCGCCACGAGCCGCACGTCTCCGACAAGGTCATCGCCTGCCTCAACTTCAACGGCGACGCCAAGCTCAACCCCATGCGCCTGTGCTTCGGCCTCGCGGAGCTGGCCCGCCAAAAGGGTGCGAAAGCCTTCAACCGCACCGCCGTCACCGGGATCACCGTCAGGAACGGCGCGGTGCAGAGCGTGGAAACCAGCAGCGGCAGCATCGCCACCAAGAAAGTGGTGCTGGCCTCCGGCGTCTGGACCCCCGGCCTCGGCGACATGGTGGGCGTGAAAGTCCCGATCCGCCCCCGGCAGGGACAGATCCTCGTCACCGAGCGCCTCGACGGGCTTGTGAGCAAGAACTACGCGGAATTCGGCTATCTGGCGGCCAAGAGCGGCAAGAAGCGCCCCGGCGTGACCCCGGAAATGGAGCAGTTCGGCGTGGCGATGGTGCTTGAGCCGTCCGCGGCGGGCACGGTGCTCATCGGCAGCAGCCGCCGCTTCGTGGGCATGGACACGACGCCCCACCCCGCCGTGATGCAGGCCATAGCGCAGCGCGCCAAGCATTTTTTCCCGTCCTTCAGCGGCGTGAAGCTCATCCGGGCCTACGCGGGCGTCCGCCCCGCCTCCCCGGACGGCAAGCCCATCATCTCCCCCACCCATGTGGAGGGCGTGTATGTGGCCGCCGGGCATGAAGGCAACGGCATCGGCCTGTCCCTCATCACAGGCAAGCTCGTATCCCAGATGCTGCGCGGCGAAACCCCGCTGGTCGATCTCGCGCCCCTGTGCATCGACCGGTTCGGCATGAACCCGCCGTCGCTGCCGTCGGCCTGACCGGAACGGCGGGAACGGTCCCGCAGGCAGCCCGGAAACGGGCATGGCTCCCGAGGCGGGCCAGCCGGAAAAGCCCGCCGCACTGAAACCGGGGGCCCCGGCTCCGGCCCGGAAAGCGGACCGCCGGACCCTGCGAAGGCCGCCTTCCGGCAGGCCCTTGCCGGAGGCCGTCCCCCCTCCGGCGGAAAGCGGGCCGGAAGGCCACAGCAGGCCGCCCGCACTGGAAACGGGGCAAGGGCGGCGATGCCGGGGCAAAGGACGGCGGAAGGCCGCCCGGAAAGGGGGGTTCCCCTTCAGGGATTCCCCTCCCTAGGAAGCAGGCCGCGGGATGTCCCGCAGACAAGCAGCCGCAGCCGGTTCCGGCACGGAAACGACAGCGCAGGAGAGAGGTTTTTTCATGTTCAAGTCCGTTTTTCCCCCCCAGCGCGCACTGGTCACCATCACCTTTGAAGGCGAGGCCATACAGGTTGAGGAAGGCACGACCGTCGCGGCGGCGGTCCTCGACCGGGCGGGCGGCGAAACCCGCACCACGGCCCGCAAACACGACGGGCGCGGCCCGTACTGTCACATGGGCGTCTGTTACGAATGCCTCATGGAGATCGACGGCGTCCCAAACCAGCAGTCCTGCCTCATCCCCGTGCGGGAAGGCATGTCGGTGAAACGGCAGTCCGGAGCGCCTTCCTTCAGGACAGAGGAGAACAAGTGATGCGTACGCAATGGGATATCGTCATTATCGGGGCCGGGCCCGCGGGCATGAGCGCGGCGTTGCAGGCCACGCGGCACGGGCTTTCCGTCCTCGTCCTTGACCGGCAGGCCGAGCCCGGAGGCCAGATCTTCCGCAGCGCCGGTTCCGCCTCCGCCGACAAACGCAAGCAGATCGGGGCCGATTACGCGCGCGGCGAAGCCCTCGTCCGCGAATTCCGCCAGTCCCCCGCCACCTTCCTGGGCGGGGCGAACGTCTGGCACCTTGCCCCGGGCCGGGCCTATGTCAGCCATCAGGGGACGAGCCACGTCATGCAGGCGCGGCAGCTCCTCATCGCCACCGGCGCTATGGAGCGCCCCGTGCCCCTGCCGGGCTGGACCCTGCCGGGCGTGCTCGGTGCCGGGGCCGCCGACGTGCTGCTCAAGTCCGCCTCCATGCTGCCCGAAGGCCCGGTCGTGCTGTGCGGCAACGGCCCGCTCATCCTCCAGACCGTCGTGCACCTGAAGCATTTCGGCATCCCCATCGCGGGCGTCGCGCTGACGGGCAGCCCCGCCAGCCTGTTCAAGGCCGCGCTGCGTATGCCCGGCGCGCTCCTGCGCCCGCAGTACCTGCTGCACGGCATGGGCATGGGCCTGCGCACCTTCTTCGGCGCGCCCTGCCACCCCGCCGCAAATGACATTTCCATCCGCAGGGACGGCGAAACGCTGACCGTGGACTTCACCAGCTTCGGCAAGCGCAAGTCCCTGCAAGGGACCGCCGTGCTCCTGCATGAAGGCGTGGTCCCGGAAACCCGCATCACCCGCCTTGCCCGCTGCCGCCATGCGTGGAACCCCCGCCAGCGCTACTGGCACGCCGAGACGGACGTATGGGGCAAGACCAACGTCTGCGGCATCCGGGTCGCGGGCGACAGCGCGGGCGTGCGCGGAGCCGACGCCGCCATCGCCAGCGGCGAGGCCGTGGCCCTCGACATCTGCCGCGAGCTCGGCGCGCTGACGCTGGAAACCCGTGACCGTCTGGCAAAGGCCGCGCTGTTCCGGCTGTACCGCTGCGACGCCATGCAGCCGTTCATGGAAACCTTTTTCGCGCCCTCCCCGTCGGCCCTCCTGCCCGCCGACGACGCCGTGGTGTGCCGCTGCGAGGAGCTGACCGCGGGCGAGCTGCGCCGGACCATCGAAGCCGGGTGCTACTCCCCCGACGGGCTCAAGTCGCAGGCCCGCCCGGGCATGGGCACCTGCCAGGGCCGGATGTGTTCCGCCGCCGTAGCCGAAATGATCGCCCACGCGCACGGCCTGCCCATCGAGACGCTGCCGCCCTACCACGCGCAGCCGCCCCTCTTCCCGCTCCCGCTGGAAGAGCTGGCCTCCATGTCCATTCCGCCCGAAGGATTATAGCCGTCAGGCCGTAATCTCTCATAAACGTTCGGGATTTCTTTTCCCGCCACGGCCCGCGCCCCGGTTCCCACCCCACGGGGACCACGGCGCGCCGTCGGCGGGCGGGTATTCCATTCCCCCCGGAGTACCTGAACCGTCAGCCGGAGGCGCGTTCCCCGCGTGATCCGCAGGCCAAGCCGGAAGCGCTTCCCCCGCGTTTTCGTCAGGCCTTCCGCCGGAGGCGCTTCCCCCGCGACCTCCGGCGGACACATCGACGGCGAAGAACCCCTTACACCCCCGGCCCCCTGCCTCCCCCCGGCAGGCTGTCCTTCCCCGGACCCCCCAACCCCTTCCACAGGAGCCTTTCATGGACGGTAACCTCTCGCTCATCCTGGCCTTTCTTGTGTCCATCTCGGTCGTCTTGGCGCTGGTCATCAAGTTCAAACTGCACCCGTTCCTCTCGCTGTTCATCGGCTGCCTGCTGATGGGCGTATGCTCCGGCCTTGACCCGATGGCCATCATCAAGACGTCCTGCAAGGGCTTCGGGGACACGATGGGCGACATCGGCATCATCATCCTGCTCGGCGTCGCCATGGGGCAGATCCTCCACGAATCCGGGTGCACCCGCGAAATCGCCAACACCATGCTGCGGCTGTGCGGGCGGGAAAAATCCGCGCTGGCCCTGAACCTCACCGGCTACATCATCTCCATCCCGGTGTTCTTCGACGCGGCCTTCGTCATCCTCATCGGCCTCATCCGCGAAATGGCCCGCGAAGGCAAGCTGGCCCTCAACACGCTGGTCACGGCCCTCGTCGTCGGCCTCACCTGCACGCACGCCCTCGTCATCCCCACCCCCGGCCCCGTGGCCGTCGCCGGGAACATGGGCGCGGACATCGGCTGGTTCATCGTCTACGGCGTGCTCATCGCCCTGCCCGCCTCGCTCATCGGCGGCGTGCTGTACGGCAAGTTCCTCGGCAGGAAGTCCCCCATTTTCCTCACGGACGAGGAGTCCGACGCCGCCCTTGTGGAGCAGGCCCTCGCCAAGTCCGACCACCCCAGCGGCGCGCTCGGCATCGCCATCATCTTCCTGCCCATCATGCTGATTTTCTTTGCCAACATCCTGAACGCCTTCCTTGACCCGGCCTCGTCCGCCAGCCGCGTCGTCTCCTTCTTCGGCAACACCAACATCGTGCTGCTGATCACCGTGTTCGTGGCGTATTTCTCCCTGCGCGAGCACCTCCCCGAACCTTTCGACACCGTGGTTTCGCGCGGCGCCGAATCCGTGGGCTCCATCCTCGCCATCATCGGCGCGGGCGGGGCGTTCGGGGCCGTCATCGGCGCGAGCGGCATCAGCACCGCCATCGTCGACGTCATGCAGAGCTGGAGCATCCCGGTCATCCTGCTCGGCTTCCTCATGAGCCAGTGCCTGCGCATCGGCCTCGGCTCCATTACGGTCTCCATCGTGACGGCCTCCGCCGTGCTCGCCCCGGTCGCTTCCCAGCTCGGCGCCTCCCCGGTCCTCGTGGGCCTCGCCATCTGCTGCGGCGGCATCGGCCTCGGCCTGCCCAACGACTCCGGCTTCTGGACCATCTGCAAGATGTCCGGCCTGAGCACCAAGCAGGCGTTCCTCGTCTACCCCATCCCCACGCTGATTTCCGGCCTCGTGGGGCTTGCCGTCCTCCTCATCCTGAACATGTTCGCAAGCTCCCTCCCCGGCCTCATGTAGCCGTACCGCGCGGGGCCTCGACGGGCCCCGCTCTTTTTTTCAAGCACTACTTTAAGGAGTCGTTATGGCAAAACTTCCCGCAAGCCTGTTCAACGACGTCATCGGCCCCGTCATGCGCGGCCCTTCCAGCTCCCATGTCGCCGGGGCCGCCCGCATAGGCGCCCTTGTCCGCCAGTCCCTCGGCGGGGATGTCCGCAGCGTCCTCGTCGAATTCGACGTCAACGGCTCGCTGGCCGAATCCTACCACGGGCACGGCTCGGACATCGGATTCGTCAGCGGGCTCCTCGACATCGACCTGACCGATCCCCGCGTCCCCGATGCCTGCGCCATCGCCGAGCGCGAAGGCGTCGAGGTGGCCTTCTCCATCCTCGACTACGGGGCCTCCCACCCCAACAACTACCGCATCGCCGCGACCGGCGGCGACGGGCTCACCCTCCATTGGGAAGCCGTCTCCGTGGGCGGCGGCATGGTGGAGATGCAGCGTTTCGAGGGCTTCCCCGTGAGCATCGACGGGGGCTACCATGAATACCTGCTGCTCATCGACGCCCACGCCGCCCCCCTCGAACAGGCCGCCGCGTCCGTGAAGGCCGTGGCCTCCTCCGACGAACTGCGGGCGGAAAGCGACGGCGCGCGTCTGCTCATCAACCTCAAGCGCGCCTCCGCGCTCGATGCGGAAACCGTGGCCCGGCTGCGGGCGCTGCCCGGCGTGACCGGGTGCATCGCGCTCGATCCCATCTTGCCCACGCGCTCGTGGGAGGGCTGCTCCGTCCCCTTCTCCAACGCCGCCGGGCTCCTTGAATACGCCAAGCAGGACGGCAGGCCGCTGTGGGAGCTTGCCGCCCGCTATGAAAGCGTGCGCGGCAACACCACCGAAGAGGACATTTTCAACAAGATGGATCGGCTGGTCGGCATCATGGAAAAGGCCGTCGAGGACGGGCTTGCCGGGACCGAGTACGCCGACCGCATCCTCGGCCCGCAGGCGCACCTGATCGACGCGGGACAGCGGAACAAGACGCTCCTGCCCAACGACCTGTTCAACAACGTCACCAAGTACATCACCGCGATCATGGAAGTGAAGAGCGCGATGGGCGTCATCGTCGCCGCGCCGACCGCCGGATCGTGCGGCGGGCTGCCCGGCACGCTGATCGGCGTGGGCCGCACGCTGGGACTGCCGCGCGAGGAGATCGTCAAGGCCATGCTCGCCGCCGGGCTCATCGGCGTGTTCATCGCGGAGTCCGCGACCTTCGCCGCCGAAGTCGCCGGGTGTCAGGTCGAGTGCGGCGCGGGTTCCGGCATGGCCGCCGCGGGGGTTGCGCTCATGCTCGGCGGGACCGTGGCCCAGTGCCTCGATGCCGCTTCGATGGCCCTCCAGAACATCACCGGCCTCGCCTGCGACCCCGTGGCGAACCGCGTGGAAGTGCCCTGCCTCGGCAAGAACATCATGTGCGGCTTCAACGCCGTGGCCTGCGCCAACATGGCGCTGGCGGGCTTCGACAAGGTCATCCCGCTCGACGAGACCATCGCCGCCGTCTACGACGTGGGGCTCATGCTTCCCCTCGATCTGCGCTGCACCCTCGGCGGCCTCGGCAAGACCCCGGCCTCGTTCGCCATCCGCAAGCGCCTGAGTTAGTAGAAAGATTGGGGAAGGGAGGGAAAACTTTTCTGAAGAAAAGCTTTTCCCTCCCTTCCCCAAGCCCCATCCCTCCCTTTCCAAAGACTTTTATTCTTATCGAATCCCTGTTGGTGGTCTTTTCCAACACAGATTCTTTTTGGAAAATACGAGTTCAAAAAGGAGCCTATTATGCTTGCATCCCAGTCGGTTTTCGTTGTGGACGCCCACACCACGGGCACCCCGATCCGCGTCGTCACCGGCGGCATCCCTCCGCTCAAGGGCGCTTCCGTGGCTGAAAAAATGGAAGACATGCGCCGGAACCACGACTGGCTGCGCACCTGCATCATGCAGCAGCCGCGCGGGTTCCTGTCCCTCGTCGGGGCCATCCTGACCGAGCCCTGCTCGCCCGAGGCGGACTATGGCGTGTTCTATATAGATGCGCTGACCTATCAGCCCATGTGCGGCGCGGGGACGCTCTCCGTCGCCAAAGTCCTCGTGGAGACGGGCATGGTCAAGCGCGTGGAGCCCGAAACCAAGATCGTCCTCGAAACCCCCACCGGGCTGGTGACGGTCTATGTGAAGTGGGAAAACCACATGGTCGCCAGCATCAATCTGGAGAACGTCCCGGCCTTCCTGTACCGCAAGGATCTGCACATCGACCTTGCCGGATACGGCGACGTTTCCGTGGACATCGGATATGGCGGCAACTTCTTCGTGCTGGCGGACGTGCATTCCCTCGGCCTGACCATCACCAAGGACACGGTCAACCTCCTGCGCAGCCTCAGCAAGGACATCCTCGCCGCCGCCAACAAGGTCATCAAGGTGGCCCATCCGACGAACCCGGCGATCAACTACCTTGATCAGGTGCTCTTCTGCCAGAACGTCCCGGAAGAGGACGGCGGCTATCTGGCCCAGTGCATCTTCGGGGACGCGCAGGCCGACATCTCCCCCTGCGGGACCGGCACGTCCACCCGCCTTGCGCAGCGGTACTTCCGGGGCCTCATCGGGCTTGAGGAAACCTTTGTCCAGAAAAGCGTCTGCGGCGGCGCGTTCCACGCCAAGGGGCTGCGGGAAACCACGCTGGGCGGCGTGCCCGCGATCGTCCCCTACGTGTCCTGCTCGGACGTCCACATCACCGGGTTCAACCACCTTATCGTGGAAGAAAACGACAAGCTGAAGAACGGGTTCGTTTCTTGGTAGCCGTGGCGGAAGGTTAGGGGAAACGTGCCGGGGGGAGCCTTTTGGGAGAGCGGGAAGCCCCCGCACAGGTCCCCTCCCGGCCCCTCTCCCTAGGCTTTCGTCCGGCGGGGGCCGCGCGGAAGGCATCCGTTCCGGTGCGGTCCGGCGGGAAGGCTGCTGAGGCTGCCGGGAAGATCCGCCCCCTGCCGGAAGGCGTTCAAGGCTGTCCCCAACGGACCGTATCATAAGGAATAAAGCAAGGAGGGGCCCCGTTCCGGAACGGCCCGGACAGAGGGATGCGGCCCCCCACGGGCATATGCTCCCAAGGGATTGGCCGCCGCGTTTTTCCTGCGCCGGTTCCGACCGGGCGGGCAACCATCAACAGCGAAACCCTCCGCCGCCTTTCGGCGGGGAGTTTTGCGGAACCGGCAGGCGGGAAGCGCGCGCCGCACCGCCCTCCGGCCCTTGGATCTGAAAAGCCACTCAAACGATTAAGGAGATGCCACCATGACATTGCTGTCCCACGCCGACTACGAACGGATTGCCGCGAACCTGTCCTACCCGACCGAAGCCTTTATCGGCGGGACATTCGCCCCCGCCCTCTCCGGCGAGACAATGCCGACCGTCAACCCCGCGACGGGCAAGGAAATCGCCCGGGTCGCCTCCTGCGGGCGCGAAGACGTCGACAAGGCCGTCGCCGCGGCGCGCAAGGCTTTTGAAAGCGGGGCCTGGTCGCGTATGCATCCTTCGGAGCGCAAAAAAATCCTCATGCGCTTCATCGGGCTCATCGAAAAGCATCAGGTCGAGCTGGCGGTCCTCGAATCGCTGGACAGCGGGAAGCCCGTCCGCGAATGCCTGCTCACGGATCTGCCGGAAACCATCGAGTGCCTCGAATGGCACGCCGAATGCGCGGACAAGCAGTACGGCGGCATCTCCCCCTCCGGAGACGGCAGGCTGGGGCTCATCGTGCGCGAGCCCGCCGGGGTGGTCGCCTGCGTCCTGCCGTGGAACTTCCCGCTCATGATGGTGGGCTGGAAGCTCGGCCCCGCCCTTGCCGAAGGCAACAGCGTCATCCTCAAGCCCGCCAGCGTCACCTCGCTCTCCACCCTGAAGCTCGCGGAGTTCGCCGCCGAAGCGGGCATCCCCGAAGGCGTGTTCAACGTGATCACGGGCCCCGGCTCCTCCGTGGGCGAAGCGCTCGGGCTGCACCCCGGCGTGGACGTGGTGTCCTTCACCGGCTCCACCGAAGTGGGCCGCCGCTTCCTTGAATACGCCGCCCGGAGCAACCTCAAGCGCATCGTGCTGGAACTCGGCGGCAAGAGCCCCTTCGTGGTGCTCGACGACGTGGCCGACTACGCCGCCGTCGCCGCGCAGGCCGCCGCTGCCGCCTTCTGGAACATGGGCGAAAACTGCACCGCCAACTCCCGGATCATCGTGCCCCGCAAGCGCAAGGACGCCTTCACCGAAGCCCTGCTCGCCGAGCTCGAAAACTGGCGCATCGGCGACCCGCTCGATCCTGAAAACAACCTCGGCTCCATCGTGAGCGAAGGCCAGTTCAGGACGATCATGGGCTACATCGAGAAGGGCAAGGCCGAAGGGGGGCATGTCCTCACCGGCGGCGCGCCCCTCGCCATCGGCAGCGGGCTGTTCATCCCGCCCACCATCTTTGACGGCGTGACCCCGGACATGGCCATCGTCCGAGAGGAAATCTTCGGCCCCGTCACCGCCATCCTCCCCGCCGACAGCGACGAGGAAGCCGTAGGGCTCGCCAACGCCACAGCATACGGCTTGCAAGCCACCCTGTTCACCGAGGACGTCACCAAGGCCCACAAGTACGCCCGCGCGCTCAAGGCGGGCACCGTCTCCGTCAACTGCTTCAGCGAGGGCGACAACACCACGCCATTCGGCGGCTACAAGCTCTCCGGGTTCGGCGGCAAGGACAAGGGCCGCGAATCCCACGACCAGTACACCGAAACCAAGACCATCTTCCTGAACCTCGACAGATAGAGCCTCCCCCCACGCGGGCCGCTGCCCGCCCCGCCGGAACGTTCCCGTTCCCCGGAGCCCAGCGGCCCGCCCCGGCCGGAAGCCCCCGGGAAGGCGCATCCCCGGCGGGACATTCCGAAACGGTGGTGGAACGGAAGCCCCGTGCGGCGGAAGGCGCAGGCCGGCTGGTTCGGGCGGGGAAAGGGAATCCCTTCAGAAGGGTTCCCTCGACGCCTCATTCAAACCCCTTCGCTTCCCTCCAGCCCCCGCCGAGCGCCTTGCACAGCCCGACCACGGCGGCGAGCTGGCGGCGGCGCGCCTCGGCCTGTTCCTGCCGGGCGGCCAAGAGCTGGCGGCGCACGTCGAGCAGGTCCATAACGCTGCTCAGGCCCGCATCGTACTGCTTTTCCATGATCTCGTTGCTGCGCGTGAGTTCCTTCACCCGCTCCGTGCTGGCGGCGAGGGCCTTGCGGCTGATGCGGTTCCCGGCGAGGGCGTCGCGCGTCTCCGTGAAGGCGTTCCGCACGCTCCCCACATAGGCCGCCCGCGCTTCCTCGTACTTGGCCTCCGCCATGCGCTGCTTCGCCGTGAGCCTGCCGCCCTCGAACAGCGGCTGCGCCAGCCCGCCCATGACGTCCCATATCCGCGCCGGATCGAGGAATACCCGATCCAGATGCGTCGAGGAGTAGCCCCCCTCCGCCGTCAGCGAGAAGGACGGGAAGAACGCCGCGCGCGCCGCGCCGATGCGGGCGTTGGCGGCCATGAGGCGGCCTTCGGCGGAGCGGACGTCCGGGCGGCGCTGGAGCAGATCCGAAGGGATGCCCGAGGGCACGTCCGGCGGCGGTGCCAGTTCGCCGAGCGTCCGGCCTTCCTGAAAGGCCCGCCCCGCCCCGTCCACGATCCCGGCGGGGCTGAACCCCGCGAGCACCGCAAGCGCGCCTTCGCAGCGGATGCGCCGTTCCTCCAGATCGTACAACTGCGCCTGCGTCTTGTCGCGTTCCGCCGCGAACCGCCGCAGCGTGGTTTCCGGCGACTGCCCGAGGCGGTAGCGCGTCTCATAGACCTTGCACGTCCGCTCGTAGGACTTGAGCATGTCGGCGGCGATCCGTTCCTGCTCCTGCAAGGTGCGGAGCTGGAAATACGCCAGCGCGGTTTCCGAGGCCACCGCCAGCCGGATCGTGTCGCGGGCGGCTTCGGTCGACAGCAGCTCGGCGCGGGCGGCCTCGTCCAGACGGCGGTACTTGCCCCACAGGTCAAGCTCGAAGCTCAGGAACCCGACCGCCTTGTACGCCTCCTGCGTCCGCGAGGCGTAGTGGTGCGCGAGCTCCTCCCCTTCCGTCATCAGGCGCTTGCCGTCCTGACTCCGCAGGCCCACGGCAGGCAGGCGATCCGCAAAGGCGACGCCCGCCGCCGCGCGTGCCTCCTCGACCCGGGCCATCGCCTGCGCGAGGTTGCTGTTGTGCGCGAGGGCGGCCTCCTCAAGGCGGTTCAGGGCGCCGTCATGGAAGACTTCCCACCAGCGTTCGCGGGTGAACAGCGCGCCGGGCTCGTCCGCCGCAACGGAAGCGGCGGGCAGATCCAGATCCGGGCGCTTGTAGTCCGGCCCGAGGGTGCACCCCGCCGCCAGCAGGCAGCACAGGAGCAGCCCCGCCAGCGGGAAGGCGGGGCGCGGCAGCCGCGACCGGACGGCGGCCCACAGGCGGGACAGGCTATTCCGGGCATGGGCGCGCACGGCGTGGGGGTGCGGGTCCACGCGGCGGCTCAGGAGGGCGCACACGAAAGCCACGCACGCCACCAGCGACAGGATGAGGAAGAGATGATCGAACGTAAACACGGACGCCTGCTTTTTGATGGATGAGGACACGATGAGGAGCGCGTCGTGCCGGGACTGGGAGGGCGAGAGCCCCTGCCCGGCGAACAGCGCCGACCAGCGCGAGATGGAAGCCGAAGCCGCCGAGGAGCCCTGCGTCACCTGCGCGGCGATGAGGGCGAAATACCACTTGTTGAGGAGCACGCTCAGGGTGGTGATCGACCCCATGCACAAGCACATGCTGAAGAAACGCACGCTGTTGATGGCCGGGAGCGTCTGCGGCTGCTTCTCCGGCGGGACGTTGCGCAACAGGAAGGGCGTGGCCGAAGCGCTGCCCATCGCATAGCCGAAGCTCCGCAGAGCCAGCGGCACCGCCATGTGCCACCAGTCCGCGTTGGCGTCGAGCCGCGAGAGCAGGAGCCCGGCCCCGGCGATGCAGGCAATCCCGGCCAGGAGGAAGGGCTTGGGGTTGCCGTGCGTGGCGACCATGATGCCCGTCGGGACGACCGTCAGCACGAACACGCACAGCGGCAGCAGGAACATGAGCCCGATCTCCGACGGCGGGTAGCCGAGCACGTTGCGCATGAACAGGATCATCTGGATGCGCATCCCCACATGGCTGATCACGAGCAGGAGCGCCGCCATGACCGCCGGCCCCACGCCCTTGATGCGCAGGTTGCGCAGGTGCAGGAGCGGGGCCTCGGCGCTGAGGCAGGAGACGAGGAACAGGAACAGCGCGGAGACGGCGCAGAAGATCATGATCAGGATGAACGAGGAGTTCCAGCCGAAGGTCTGCCCGTAGCACACGGCGATGAGCGTCGGCACGGCGAAGGCGACGAGGAAGGCGAACGAGCACCAGTCGAACGGCGGCATCCCGGCGGGGCGGCTGTCCGGCAGCAGGAAGAAGAGGATCACAAGGCACGGCAGCGCCACCACGGGCGAGAGCAGGAACAGGGAGTGCCACGTCAGGAACTCCACGAGGAACCCGCCGAGCAGCGGGCTCAGGTTGGACCCGAACCCGATGAAGAAGCTCCAGATCGCCATCATGAGCCTGCGCGATTCCGGGGGCACGGCCACAAACAGGATGCGCGCGGAAAGGCTCAGGAACAGCCCTCCCCCGAACCCCGCCAGCGCGTACCACAGGGTCATCTCCGTGAGGGAGCCGGAGGAGGCCGCCCCCACCCCGGCCACGGACACCACGCACAGCGCGAGGAAGAGCGCCCCGCGCAGGCCGAGCCCGGCATGGATGTGGTTCACCAGCGGCTGGACCAGCCCCATGATCAGGAGGTTGCCGAGCGCCAGCCGCCCGAGGTCGATGAGATCCGCGTTGAAGTCGCCGGAAAGCGCCAGATAGGCCGAGCTGAGCATGGCCATGTTGGAAATCGGCAGCATCCCGCCGATGAAGGCCACAAGGATCAGGATGCCCTGCCGGGCGCTCCGGTGCGGGACCGAGCCGATTTCCGGCGCGGCGAAGAAACGGGCGAGGGCGTCCCCCGCCGCAATCAGGGAAGCAGGCATGGCATCACCTTCCGGGCCGTCGCGTTAGAGCTGGATTTCAATGGTTCCCTGCATCCCGATGCGGAACACCACCTCGGGCTCGCCGGGGTCCGTTTCCGGGCTGTCGAGGCGCGGCAGGGAAATTTTCACCGGGACGCGCTGCATGATCTTGGTGAAGTAGCCCGCGACGTTTTCGGTGGAAATCAGGGAAAACACGGAGCACGCCGCCGGGTTGATCTCATAGATGCGCCCGGAGAAGGTGCGGCCCGGATAGCCGTCGATGGTGAAGGCCACGTCCTGCCCCACGCGGATCTGCCCGATGCGGGTTTCCTCGATGCGGGCGTTGAGCCAGATGTCGTCGGTATTGACGAGCGTGAACAGCTTCTGCCCCGCCGCCACCAGTTCCCCGGCGCTCACGAGCTTCTGGGCCACGACGCCGTTGACCGGGGAAGGGATCACGCTGTCCTGGCACAGCACGTTGATCTCGTCGAGTTCGGCCTGCGCCTGCATGACCTGCGCTTCGGCGGCCCGGATGACTTCCGGGCGCGAGCCTTCCTTCTTGAGGGCAAGCTCCTCCTGCGCGGCGGCGACGTTGGCCTGCGCCGCACGGTAGGCGGAACTCGCGGCGTCCCGGTCGGCCTGCGTCACCCCGCCGTCGTTGCGGGCAAGCTGCTCCATGCGCCGGAAGTCGCGCCCCGCCCGCTCCAGCATGGCCTGCGCCTGATCCAGATGGGCCTGCGCCGCCATGATCTCCTGCCGCCGGAACCCGGCCTTGGCGTCCTCCCAGCGGGCCTTGGCAAGCTCAAGCGCGGCCTCGGCCTTGGCTTTGCGGGCCATGACGCTGCGGCTGTCGATGCGCACGAGCCCCTGCCCCTTGTGCACCGTGTCGCCCTCGTTCACCATGACCTGCACCACCCGGTCGGACAGGCGGGAAGCCACGCCGACGAGCGTCCCCTCGATGCGGGAGTCGTTGGTGATCAGGACGCAGTGGGTGCGGTACCACAGCCAGATGCCGCCGATGATCCCCGCGCACAAAACCACGCCGAACGCATACAGCACGGGCTTTCTGACGCTTACCGCCATGCTTCGCCTTCCTTCGGGGCAACGCCGCCGATGAATACGGACACCGCGTTTTCGATGTATTCATCCCGGACCAGCCCCGGGCGCTTGCGCCCGATCACCAGCGTCATGACGAAGCCGAAAATGAGGTTCCAGAACAGCGAGGAAACATACAGGCTGTCCAGCTGCCGGATGTGCCCGCGCCGGATCATCTCCTCGAAATACGCCCGCAGGCGCTCACGGAACGAGGTGACGTCGCTGACCAGCTCCGTGCTGTGCTCGTCGATCTGCCCGATGGCGCTGAAATAAATCCGCCAGATGCCGATCCGCTGCTCGGCGATGTCCATGTAGCGGCGCATGAAATGGCGCAGGTCGTGCTCAAGCTCCCAGCGGACATGCGTGGTGAAGACGTCCTCGATCATTTCCGCATACGGCGCCCGGCGCATGGCCGCCATCAGCATGGCGTACTTGGAAGGGAAATGCCGGAACACGGTCATCTCGCTGAGGCCGACGGCCTTGGCGATTTCCCGTACCGACACGGGGTTGTAGCCTTTCGTATTCATGAGCCCGATGGCCGCATCAAGGATGCGGTCCGCCGTGGAAGTGGTACCCGGTTTCGCCGTCATGCCGTCCATCCTGAAAGAAAAACGTTTTGCCCTCTCCGCCCCGGCGGGGAGCCGCGCGGGGGATCCTGACATTGCAAGCTGGCGGAGGGCCCCCCGCGAACCCGGCGGGCGGGCAGGGAATCCCCGCAGCGCGTGAGTTAGTATAACTAACATTCCGGACTGTCAAGCGGCCCCGCGCCCGTGTATGGCTCTGCGCCAAGAAAGGGCCAGCCGGGGCCGCTGCCCCGCGTACGCCGCCTTTCCTCCATACGGCGCAGGGATGCGCCCAACGCACGGAACCCGCCCCCATAGAGGAAAAAGCACGGAAAAAGGGGCGCTCCATACGAAACGCCCCTCAAGGGTACGGCCTTCCGGCCTTCATCATAACGGGAACGCCGCCTTCCCGCCTTTGCCGCTTCCGGGCTTCCCGGCCCCTTCCGCGCCGTTTTCCCTGCTTCCGGAGGGCCCTCCCCACTACCACCAGAATTGCGGATAGCGCTGCGCCTTGGGGATGTTGTTCACGATAAGGGCGATGGCGAGCATGATCAGCGCCCCGAGCAGGCACGGCACGAAGGCGTACAGATAGCCGAGCTGGTGGATGCCCTCCCCGCCCGTGACCGCGATGAGCGCCGTGGCGCCTCCCGGAGGGTGCAGGGTTTTGGTGACGTGCATGAGCGCGATGGCGGTGGCGACGGCGAGGCATGAGGCCAGCCAGGGCGTGCCGGGGAACAGGAAGTAGCACGAGACGCCCACGAGCGCGGACAGGAAATGCCCGCCCACCAGGTTGCGCGGCTGTGCCAGCGGGCTGCGTATGGCTCCGAAGGCCAGCACCGCCGACGCCCCGAACGAGCCGATCAGCAGCGGGAAGCCCGAGTTGCCCGTGGCGTAGCGTTCCAGCAGCGCGATGCAGGCGATGGCCAGACAGCTCCCAACCCACGCGGAGAAGATTTCCCCGGCCTTGGCGCGGGGCGGGGACTGCTCGCCGCCCGCCATTTTCAGCAAAAGCTCTCTCACTGCATCACTCCAAAGGCATTGATGATATCGGTGCGCGACACGATCCCCACAGGCCGCATCCCGGCATCGACGACGGGAATCCGGTTGATCCGGCGCGTCCGCAAGAGTTCCAGCATGTCGCCCAGATGGGCGCCCTCCCCGACCGAGACGCACTCCCGCGTCATGATCGAGCCGACGGGGGCTTCAAGGTCCGCGCCGCTGACGCACCCCTGCCGCATCAGCGTGTGCATCAGGTGCATGACCGTCACCGTCTCCCCGCCGCCGACGAACCGGACGATGTCGCTTTCCGAGACGACCCCGGAAAGGCGCCCTTCCGCGCCCACGACGGGCGCGCCGGAAATGCGGTGATCGTCGAGGAAGATGACCAGATCCCGCACGGACTGCTCCTCGGCGACGCACAGCACCGGGACATGCATGATGTCCCCCGCCGTAATGGACGAGAGCAGCCTCCCCCGGGCTATCTTGTAGGCATGGGCGTAGATTTCTTGGAAATCGCGCGGGGTGACGTCCAGATACGCGCCGATTTCCTCCATCCCCTTGTAGATGTCCTCCCGGCCGAGCGGGAGGGGATCGCGTGAAGCCAGACTGATGTTCCTGTTCATGGGCACGCTCCTGTTGCAAGCATGAAGGCACGGTACCCCCATCCCCCCCGGCGTGATGTGACCGGGGTCACACCGGGGAAAAAGAGGCGCGCCGGATGGACGAAGCCCCCGCCGAGGCCTATAGTAAGAGGAAAACATCCCGCGAAAATACGGAAAGGAGGCGGACATGGCGAGCGGCTGGGCTGGCGACGGAGCGGTACAGGATCAGATTCAGGATTCGATCAACGACGAAGTGGCGCGGGCGCGGCGCAACCTGCCCAAAGGCGAGAGCCTGCATTTCTGCGAGGAGTGCGGCGAGCCGATCCCCGAAGCGCGGCGCAAGGCCCTCCCCGGCGTGCGGCTGTGCGTGGCCTGTCAGGAGGAAGCCGACAAGGATCAGCGCGCCGTCAGCCTCTACAACCGCCGCGGCAGCAAGGACAGCCAGTTGCGTTAAAGAGTGGGGATGGGAAGATTGGCGAGAGTTTTGGGGAGGGGAGGCGGCGCGGAGGGAATCCCCGCCGGATGACGGAATGGGAGAGGCGCGGCGTGGAAGGCGGTTGTCCGGCGCGCTTCGGGCAGAGGCCTCATCAATAAAACCACCCATCATAAGCGGCGGAGCGGCCCTGTGTGCGGGAAGAGCCGTCAGCCTTCGCCGTCGCGCCGTCCGGCCGGGATTGACAAGCGCGGCATGGCGTGGAATCACGTCCTTCTCATCCATACGGATGCCAAGGAACCTGATGTGAAAGCCATTGTCCTCAGCGTCTTTCTGGGAGGCCTCGCCGTGTGCGTCCTCACCGGGGCCAGCGTCTTGTGGGCGCTCCTGCTCGGGCTCGCCTGTTTCGCCGGGTACGCCCTGCGGCAGGGGCACGCGCCGCGTGACGTTGCCCTCATGTTGTGGTCCGGCGTCCGCAGCGTGCGGAATATCCTGATTATCTTCGGGCTCATCGGCATGCTCACCGCCGTCTGGCGGGCCAGCGGCACCCTCCCCTTCATCATCCATCATACGCTGCAATGGGTCGATCCCGCCTACTTCATCCTGTGGGTCTTCCTCCTGTGCTGCCTGCTGAGCCTCCTGCTCGGCACGGCGTTCGGCTCGGTCAGCACCCTCGGCGTCATTTTTATGATGCTGGCCCGTTCCGCCGGGCTGGACGAGCTTGCCACCGCCGGGGCTATCATGAGCGGCATTTACGTCGGGGACAGATGCTCACCCGTATCATCCAGCGCGGCGCTCGTCTGTGCGCTCACGAATACCAATATATACGCGAATATGCGCCGCATGTGGACAACCTCTGCGCTCCCCTTCGCCCTGACCTGCGCGGGCTATCTGGCGCTGTCCCTCTCCGGCCCGGCGCGGCTCGCGGCACCGGACGCCGCCGGACAGATGGACCGTTTTTTCATTCTCAGCGGCTGGACGCTCTTGCCCGCCGCCTGTATCGTCGTCCTGAGCCTGTTCCGCGCCGACGTGAAACAGGCCATGCTCTGGAGCATCCTCTCGGGGGGCGCCGTCTGCCTGACCGTGCAGGGCATGGAGCCCGGGGAACTGTTCGCCTGCCTCGCCTTCGGCTACACCCCCGCGCCCGGAGCGGAAATACTCGCCGGAGGCGGCATCCGGTCCATGCTTCAGGTGGCGGGCATCGTCCTGCTGTCGTCGTCCTATTCGGGCATTTTCGACGCGACCGACCTCCTGAGCGGTTTCGGCGGCCTCATACGGCGTCTGGCGGAGCGCATCGGGACGTTCCGGGCCATGACGCTGGCAAGCGTCCCCGTGTCCGGCATAAGCTGCAACCAGACGCTCGCCACCATCCTGACCGCGCAGTTGTGCCGCCCCTGTTACGCCCGCAGGCAGGACATGGCGATCCCCCTCGAAAACAGCGCCATCCTCATAGCCGCGCTGATCCCGTGGAGCATCGCCGGCAGCCTCCCCTGCGCCACGCTCGGCGTGACGATGGCCTGCCTCCCGTATGCGTTGTATTTGTACCTTGTCCCGCTGGCGAACGCGCTGCGCAAAGACCCCGGCCCCGACGGGCCCGAACCCGCCACCTCCATCTGACGGTTCCGCCTGACGGCTCCGGTTGGTCGCTCCGTTTGGAGATCCCGTTTGGTGGTTCCGCCTCCCCCAGCCGGAGCGGGCTTCCGGTGCCAGCCGCCCGAGTCCGGGTTGCCCGGCCCCGGTTTTCCAATGCGGAAAGCCTTCACCCATAACCCGGAGAAAAAGCAATGGAAGGATTGATCGGCCCCCTCATCTCCTTTATCGGCGCGGTGCTCATCGGCATCGTCGTCGGCAAGTACATCGCCTCAAAACGGAAGTAACCGGAAACGCGCCTTTTTCCGTACCCTCGAAAAGCCTTTGGCGCAAAAGCCCTCGGCGCACGGGAAGCGGCACGCGGTTGAAAATGGAAAAAAACAGCCCCCGGCAATCCCGCTGCCGAGGGCTGTTTTGTGTTGGAACGCAATCTGTGCGGTTGTCCGGAAGGTTACGCGCCGACAAGCTCAACCGTGCTGTACGTGTCCTGCATCTTGAAGAGTATCTTGCCGATGCGTTGCAGTTCCCTTCCCAGAATATGGATGATCACGCCGTCCACTTTGGCCTCGGCGTCCATCAGCTCCATGAGCGAGGCGAACGCATCCACGGACGCCGAAACGTTGGAAAGGATTTCTTTCATATCCTCAGCCTGTTGCGCTTCAAGCAATTCCCGCTCGCAGCGTATCGCCAAGGCGGGGAAGCTGTAACGGCGGATTTCACCCTCGGGATGCGGAAACAGGTCTGATGCGGGGGAAGGCGGAGGAGCCGCGCGCAACGGGCGGCGGGGAACGGAACGGCGGCGGCAGGGATGGGGAAAGGCCTTGGATTGCAACGACATAGGACACCTCTTGCGGTTTTTTTGATGGGAGCTTGCATATGCAAACTCCGGGTGCTCAAAACTGCCGCAAGACAGCGGACTATTTCCCCTTTCAGGTTTTGTATTTCGTCCACACCCGGAGGTTTTCCCATAGATACAACGCAAGAGATCACAAAGGACTCTTGTGAAGGTACCACGATTCTTTCGGGCGTGGGCCGCTTGCGGAAGGTGTTTTGAGCACCGAGAAGAGAATAGTCGCAGAGGCTGGCGGAGTCAATGCGGCCTTGGCCCGCCCGGCGCGTTGATCCGGCGCGTCATGCGCTCGTGCCGCCTCACTCCCAGTTTTTGAAGCCGAGCCCCACCACTTCCGTCACATCGGAGAAAATGAGGAACGCTTCCGGGTCGATTTCCGCGATGTACTGCCGCAAATCCACCGTCTGCCGCCGGGTGAGCACGACGAGCAGCATGTCATGGGGCCGATCCGAATACGCCCCCTTCGCCGGGATGATGGTTGCCGAGCGGTCAAGCTCGTTGAGGATGAAGTCCGCGATGTCCGGCGTGCGCTTGCTGATGATCAAAACCTGGCTGCGCCTGTCGAATGATTTCAATACCCTGTCGATGGTCACCGTCTCCACGTACAGCAACAGCCCGCCCATGAGGATCTTTTCGATATCCACGACCACAAAGGACGCGAAGAGGATAACCACGTTGATATAAAAGGACATCGACCCGATATCCACGCCCCAGCGCTTCCGGGCCACCATGACGATGACGTCCGTCCCGCCGCTGGACGCCCCCACGCGGAAAAGCATCCCGAAGCCCACCCCGCCCACGGCCCCGGCCAGCAGCGCGGCGAGGATGGTATTGCCGATGACCGGATACTGGAACAGCTCGAAGACGGGGATAGCCACGCTGGTCAGGACCGTCACGTACAGCGTCCAGAGCGCGAACCGGAGGGACAGCGCCTTCCAGCCCCACAGCAGCAGGACGGCGTTGCCGACGCTGAGCACCCATGCCGGGGATATCCCCCACGCATAATTGCTGATCAGGGCGAGCCCGAGCACGCCGCCGCCCGCGAACTGATACGGCACCGTCAGCGCGACGACCGCGAAACACGTCAACAACGTGCCGATGGTGGCGGCCAACAGGGTATGCCACTCCCGCCGCAGCGACAGGTGCGGACGCCGCAACACGTTCCCATTTAAAAAGCCCATTCTCGTATTCCTTAAAAAAGATATGCCGTACAAAGAGTTAGAGGAAACAATGCCCTCTCCTTCCATAAGCCATCGCCCCAGCCTTGGCAATCCGCCCCGAAAGCGCCGCCCGGACGGGAGCCCACCCCCGTTTGCGCGCCGCTTTTTGCTCTTTCTTTCACGATAAAAGTCAACATCTTTTTGAAAAAGGTAACAGGGCTTTTTTTCTACCCTATTGACCTCTTTTCCTGCGTAGCTTATGATGAAGCCAAATGAAACGGCGGGAGCTGCCATGATGTTGTCCACGTTCGCCAAGAACAGACTCTTTATCAAGAGTTTCCTGAGCATACTGATGTTGCTCATGCTGTTCTGCACGCCGGACGCGCTGAAGGCAAACGCCTCGTTTGACACTTCAGTCACAACAAGCTTCGTCCCCAGCGAATACCTGCCTCTGGAAACGGAACAGGCCACCGCCGTTGTCCGGGCGAACAAGGCTTTCCTCCCCGAAAGGGGCCTCAACAGGGAAACAGGGTTCCCTCTCCTCACCCTGCTTTTCCTTCTGCTCTATCCGCTCTGCACGCGTTCGCTCAGGACGCTTTCATGGGCGGATCTCTTCCTCCCACGGCTTGCCGAAATCCGGGGCATGTTGCCTCTCCCCGGCGCGCCGCCTCTTCATAGGATCTCCTTCGTTTCCACTCTCAGGGCTTGCGTGTAACGCACATTCCCCCATGCGTCAGGGATGCCCCAACAGGGCGCGCCGGACCCATGGCGGCTATGCCCCGCCTTGGCGCAACGCTCCGGCATTCCCTGACAAACGACAAGGAGTTCTTATGGACATCGGATTGAAGGTCGTCCTGATTTGCGCCGGTTTCATGGCTATTTGCGTCGTCCTCGGCATGATCGGCAAGAAGCTCGCCGAATAGATCCCCACAGGCAACGCCATATCCTCAGAAAACCCAAAAGGCTGTCGCTCCGGCGGCAGCCTTTCCGCCTTCCCCGGACGGCGCAACCGTGCGTTTTTCCGCCCACTTTCCCCGCCGCGCCGCCCATGACGCCGCTTTTTGACGGAAAAAAGCATTTTCCGCTTGACTTCCCGGGCATTCTTTGACAGAAACCTTCTCACGTTGTTGGGCTATCGTTCAATTGGCAGGACGACGGATTCTGGTCCCGTTAATCGTGGTTCAAGTCCACGTAGCCCAGCCAACACGCACCCAGACGTCCCCATCGTCTAGCCGGCCCAGGACAGCGGCCTTTCACGCCGTCAACAGCGGTTCAAATCCGCTTGGGGACGCCACTAGTAAACTAGAGGCGCATCACTTTACCCTAAAATCAGGGTATTGTGGTGCGCTTTTTGTATTATAAGTACCCCGCCCTTGTAAAGCCCTTCCCCAAGGCTTTCAAGCCGAGCCGTCCCCTCCATGTGCGCTACGGCCTAGCTCCTTCCGGACGCTTCTATCTCCGCGCCTCATCCCTCAAGATTTCTCTTCCCTGCGAAGAAGCAACCGACCGCAAGGCCGTACTCCTGGCACTCGTCATCGCGGCGCTGTGCATTTGTGGACTGGCCTCTCCCCTATCCCCTTTTCCATTCAAAAGGGAGGGCAGCCATGAGAGCCTACCCGAACCTCCATCCCCTGATTGCCAGACGGCTCGGCATCCGCATAATGTACTCGCCACCGCTGCGGCCTGCCCACAGCATGATCACCGCCCGCTGGTAATCCGCTGCACGCACAATTTCGCTGGAGCCATGCTGTACTGTTCGAGCCTACGCATGAGACTGAGACGACGCTGAACGCTGCACCGCTGATCTTCTGAACCGTCAGCTCAGAAAGCAATCCCCCTTTGAGGAATGCATTTCAGATGACGTCTGGCGGCGCATGAGCCAAGAAGACCGTGAGAATACCCCACGCTGCCGCACCAAATGGGTCTGGATCGTTGATGACGCCTTGCCCTCCTACTACCGGACCTACGCTGGCCATGAGTACACATGGAAGGTCGGCGTCAACTACGTTGGCGAACGGCTCAACGGTGGTCACTGGATTGATGAGTAGCCACAAGGGACGGCCATGACTGACGAACAAATCAAAGAACTTTTTGATACAGTACCCGCCTTTGCCGATAGTTGTATCGAATCGCTACGTCCGGCACCCTTCCTCCGCTCAATAAGCCGTTGCTTGTCGGCTTCGGTAAATACCGGCCTGATCTATGGGACAGTCAATCCCAACTATCCCGGCATGACATGGAGGGAACTCCTCGATAAGGGTGAAAAGATGCGGAAAAACATCAGGCTGTTTACGGTGAATCCCGAATATTACCTGAACCTCGAACGATTCCGTGCCCCCTTCATGAGCTTCTGCTTTCATGAGGGCAAAGGCTACGTCGCGGAAGACGGATGCCACCGCGCCTGCATCGCAAAGTTCTTCCTCTATTCGCAACCCTCTCCATTTCTGTGCGGCGTTCATTTCACTGAGGTCCAGACGGACGCCCGCATGACGAACCTCTTTTACAGGCTCAAAAAACTTCTTCCCGTGTGGTGCGCGGCGTTCCCCAACTCACAGGAAGTCACCCGCAATGACGACGCCAAAGAATGGAGCATGTCTTTCTATAGGAACACCCTGCGCATTGAAAATCACCACAGGAAGGGCTTCAACGCCGACTTTCAGGCCGAAGAACTGGAAGAAGGCCTGCTCCCGGCCCTGCTGAATCCCTTCAAACGCCGTTTCGGAATGTATCGCAACCTTTTGAACTAGGAGCATACTTATGAAGCCTATAAGACGACTTTTCATTGATACCGGCATGAGGCAGTCCATTGAACTTTTCCTCAAAGAAGTCTCTTTTTGTGCCATGCGCGCAAGTTGCTGCTCATACGGCGAGGTCAGGATATATATTCCTCAATTCCTCTTCACCCCATCGGCATCCGCTGGTATTCTTGAAACCTATTACGGCAGAAAAATCATCATCGAATTGCAGCTTGAAGACATGCTGGCAAAAATTCTGATTACAGTCGGCACCTTCACCGACTTCACCAATCCCGTACATACAACAGATCGTTTCAAGATTAATTCGCATAAAGATTCCGCCTTGAAAGGCCCCGTCTGGGATACAAAGAAGATTACGGCCCACCACACGATTATCCCCACCGGCGAAGAGCCCCGGAGCCTCACGGCGCAGGAAAAGGAGCTGTACCTGATGATCGCCGTCCAGTACTTTCTCCAGTTCTATCCCCCCATGCTCTACGAGGCCCAGAAGATTTTGGCCACCATCGTGGAAACGGCATGGGAAGCCCGTGGCCGGATGATCATAGAACCGGGCTGGACCGGATTTGCTGCTGAAGAGGACGATGAGGACGCCAAAAAGAAAGAAGCCGAACAGTCGCTGCCGTCCGTCGGCAACAATGACGCCGTACTCTGCGCCGACGTGGACGCCCTCAAAAAGAAGACCACGCCGCCTTCCAGGTTTTCGGAAGGTTCACTGATCGAGGCGATGGCCAACGTCCACCGTTTCGTTTCCGACGCCAAGGCCAAGGCCGTTCTAAAGGAAAATGAGGGCATCGGGACGGAAGCGACACGGGCGAGTATCCTTGAAACCCTCAAGGGCCGTGGGTTCATCACAGCCAGCGGCAAATCCCTTGTGTCCACGCCGCTCGGCCAGTCCCTCATCGACATGCCCCCGGACACGCTCCGCGATCCGGTCACTACTGCTCAATGGGAACAACGCCTTGAAGCCATAACCCGTGGGGAAACCTCTCTGGAAGACTTCATGCGGGAACAGTATGCAGCCCTTCCTTTGCTTTTGGCCCCCGTCCTCTCCACCCCTGCCGCACTTCAGCCCGGTGCCTTCCCCTGCCCAAAGTGTGGCAAGGCGTTACGCCGGCGCGAAGGGGAAAACGCCGGCGAATTTTTCTGGAGCTGCTCCGATGCCGATTGCAGGACGTTTTTGCCGGATGAGGACGGTAAACCCGGAAAACCGCGAGAAAGGGCCATACCCTCGGAGCATCCATGCCCCGTCTGCGGTCGCCCCCTTTACTCAGGGAAAAACGATAGGGGGACATATTGGGCTTGCTACAACAAACAAGGGCATCCAGACGGTAACAATGTCTTTCTGCCCGATGACAACGGCAAGTCCGGTCAGCCTAAACCTCGGACTCCGAGAATCGTGACCGAATTCATCTGCCCGGACTGCGGCAAACCGTTGCTCATCAGACAGGGCACAAACGCAAAAGGCCCGTGGACGATGTTCTCCTGCTCAGGCTTTCCTCAGTGCAAGGCATCGTTCTGGGACAAAACAATAGAGTGAAACACTAACCAGTCAAAAGGATTTCGGCATGTTGCTGCACATCACCCCCAAGTTTCTCACCGCCCATGCATTCTCCACCGCAGGCCTCGCCTCCGTCGAGATCCCCGAGTTTCGCCTCAAGCTCTCCGGAGAGAAGGAACTTATGACAAGAAAGCCCTTCTCGAACAAACGCTACTATGTCGGATGCCGAAGGTCCGGCAAGGCAAGCAGCGGCTTTCTCCTGGAACTCCCCCATACCGTTGACGAGTACACGGTCATTTCAGAGTGGGAAACAGTATCCGGCCTGCATACCCATACGGTCCGCTACGTCGTCCTTGATAACGAGCTGGACGCCGCCAGCGACGAGATGCTGCTATGGCCTGGAGACGGAGCCATCTTTTCAGACCGTTGCCCGGAATACGTCAAAAGCCTCACCCCGGTTAATTACGCCCCGCTCATGGAAATGCATCGTGGGACATATCGAGGCGAATGCCATGACATCTATGGCCCCGGCGGTATCATCATGGAGCGCAAACAGAGCTTCCGTATCCCCACCATCGAAAGGGAACGCCTGACGCTCGATGTCGGCTTTAACCTACCCTCCCCGGATACTGCCTTCGTCCTCTCCTAGAGGAATTCACCCACAACCCAAGGAGTACCTCCAATGAGCCTCATGAAAACTTCCATCCCCTTGACCGTCTACTGCGTCGAGTCCTCCACTTTGGCCAACGTCACCGGCGGCAGGATCAGACAGTACGCTTTCCGTTCCATCGACCAAACGCCGGACGAGCTAGGCTCCGGCTTTGTCCCGGATACTGATATGTTCGCGGATCTCAACATCTCGATCCCCGAAAAGGGCAACTACATGAACTTCGGCTTGCGCATTGATACCCGAAAGGTTCCCTCAGCCATTTTCAAGAAGCACCTCGCCGAGATGACTCAGGAGGAACTCCAGCGCACCGGCAAGACGTTTCTGTCCAAAAACAAAAAAAGGGAGCTCAAGGAACTCTGCAAAACCAGGCTACTCTCAAAGACCGAGCCTCGCCCCTCCATGTCTGGCGTCGCCATAGACAAGACAACGGGGCTCGTCTACTTCGCCAGCACGTCCAAGTCAGTACTCGAACTCTTCGAAAAGTATTTCAAGACGGCGTTCAACGGTGAGCTCGAACGCCTCTCTCCCAGCACTTTGGCTGCCTCCGACTCCGATCATCCCCTCGAAGATTTCATGCGTGACTTGTATACCGAAAGTATGGCGCTTTCCCTTAACGGAAAAGAATATCACATTACCGAACAGGGTAAGGCTACCTTTCCCAAGCTGGCGGCGCTACCGTTTCCGTGACCGACGTTCCGAACAGCGCCCTTGCTGGCCTTGAATCCGGCCTGCTCTTCAAAAGCCTGAAGATCAGACTCTCAACAATGCCTGACGACGAACTCGTCTCTGTCTTCACGCTCAACGCCGACTTCAGTTTCTCCGGCCTGAAGACGCCACGCATAAAAATCGAAAAGGGCAATGACGATCCTGATGCGAGCTTCATGCTGAAAATAGGCTTCATCGAAGAGACTGTGACTGCCATGCACTCACTCTTCCGGCAACATGCGGGCAACTAGGGAGAACATCATGAAAAGACTGCTCTTGCTCTTTCTTTTGTGTTTTGGGCTGGTCTTGCCAGGGGTGGCTGCTGATGGAACCAGCTTTAATCCTACAACAATTTCTGTCAAAAGCGTGGGTGCTTCGATCCCCGTTGGAACGGTGATTACTTGGCCTTCCAACTCATGGCCTTCTGATAGAGATAACTGGCTGGAATGTAACGGGCAATCCATATCCAGCGCAGTATATCCGGAACTGGTCGCGCTCATCGGGTGGAACGTCCCGAATTATCAGGGAGTGTTCCTCCGGGGATACGGTGGCCAAACCAGCTATCACTATGGCGCTGTTGGCCACTGGAGCGCCGGACTCGGTGAACTTCAGGGTGATGGGATACATGAAATTTCCGCCTCATTTTCGACAGGGGGGCGGCACGGAATAGGAGGAGCATCAGGGAACTTTGGAGTCACAGGAGGACAGGGGTACGACTGGAAATATGGGGGAACAGGAAACCACTATTGGGGTGGGATAGATTTTTATGCTTCTCGCGTTACTCCGGTTGTTGGTGAAGTCCGCCCGGTGAACCGCGCAGTTCGCTACCTCATCCGGGCTAGGTGACTTGCCAAATCTCTTCGAACTCCTTATCCTTCAAAACAGAAAGGGCCAGAGTGCGACAACACTCTGACCCCCGGCATGGGATGGTTCTTTAAGGGCCTCCCCTCCGGTAAAAGGTTCTCGACCTATTTACCCGATGGAGACCCCCAACGGTGCGGCTAACACTGTTGGGGGTCGCTTCTATTCCATCGGGCTTGCCTTCTAGCTCAGGATTTTACCCATGAGCCAGCTTGCCAGACGGGAGAACGCGCCCCACAGGGCCGCTTTCGTCACCAGCCTAAGCAGATGGTACATCCGCCGTTTGCTTGGCAACTTGCCTCCTTTCCATCCCTGCCTGTCTGCGGAGAGGAGGCCCCGTATTGCCTCTTGCGGGACTTCGCCACCCTACGGACATACTCCCCGGAAATCAAGGCACGGCAAGCCCTTTTTGCCTTCCTCCCAGTATATCCGGAACTGGTCGGGGTTGTCGGCAGCCGAGTGCCCGATTACCGGGGACGTTTTCTGCGTGGCCTCCAGTCCGGGCATAGCGTCGGACAGACTGTGGCCAACTCGATCAAGAGCCATAACCACTCTCAACCGACGCACACGCACTCCTTTTCCGGGCAGCTCGTCAGCACAGCCCTGTCCGGCACAGCGGCGGGGCAGAGATATTCATCCACGGCAAGTTTGAGCGTATCCGGGACAGCGGCAGGGCAAAGATACAGCGATGATGCGGTACTGTGGACCACAAACTACTATAATGCCGCAGACGTAAGCGGAGGGTCCGGTCCAATTCGCTCAAGCAATATTAGGTCAAATATATCAACAAAAACAGCAAGTTCAAGTACCATTTCGGGCACAGCTAAGGGTACTGTCTCCGGTACGGCTCAGGCCAGTTCCGTTTCCGGTAATCTACAGAATGGAACAGTATCGGGAACTATTGGCGCTGGCGGTGGAGCCCCCACGGATTACACGGGGAGCTCTGAGACAGCCCCCGATCACATCTACGTCCGCTGTCTCATCCGCGCAAAACCATAAATCTGTATTTCAGTAAATATATATTTATGTAGTTATACGTAGCAACT